>Ga0118677_10000049_pt1 | contig 214693 bp, 138 predicted proteins | sample AliMusrvi5mmetaG_FD_86154 | JGI IMG/M metagenome (GOLD analysis project Ga0118677, IMG submission 86154) | reverse complement strand
GCGGGAGGGCTTCCTGGAGGCTATGCGGGAGCGCGGCGTGGCGGTCTCTGAACCGGACGGCGGGGAGGCGTTCCGGCACGAGACCGCCTGGGAGGCGTGGGTGACGGGGCTGCGCGGCGAGACGGCCGTGTTCTGCACGAGCGACCACTTGGCGCGTCGGTTCTGGGAGGTGTGCAAAGCCTGCGGGACGACGGTCGCGGATCGCGTATCATTGGCGGCAGCGGGCGATTCGCTGGCGGACCGCGTGGTGTCGGGTTTGGATTTGACCTCGGTGGCGCTGCCTGCGCGGCGGGTGGGTTTGCGGGCGGCGGCCCGGTTGGCGCGGCTGTTGGCGGGGGACCGCGAGGTGGTTCGGGAGCAGGTTCCGGTGGAGGACCTGATCGTGCGCAGCTCGACGGCGCGTTACGTGACCGCCGATCCGGTGGTTGCTCGGGCGATGGGGCTGGCGCTGCAAACGTTGGCGCAGAATCTGGGGATGAGCGAGCTGGCCCGCCGTTCGGGCGTGTCGCGTCGTAAGCTGGAGTTACGCTTCCGGGCCGCGTACGGGCGCGGGCCGTCGGAAGAGATCCGCGCGCTCCGGCTGGAGCATGCGCGGCGGTTGCTGGTTGAGACGGAGCTGACCGTGGCGGAGGTGTCGGCGCGTGTGGGCGGCGGCAGCGTACAGGCCTTCACGACGCTTTTCCGGCGCGCGAGCGGCTGCCCGCCCGCGGAATTTCGCAAGCGGCTTCGTGCGGGTATTGCAGAAGCGCCCTCTTTTTTGACATAATGCGGCATACTGTGTTCCGGTTCAGGACACGGGCATGCAAAAAGGGGATAGTCATATGATGCAGTTTTCTCGTCGCAAATTTGTCAAAGCCGGTGCGGCCGGATTGGCTCTGACAGCCATGCCGTCGCTGGTGCTGGGCGCCCAGAAGCGCAAACCTCAAATCGCTGTGCAGCTCTATTCCGTGCGCACGCTGTGCGGCAAGGATCTGGTCGGCACCCTCAAGGCCATCAAGGAGATGGGCTACGCGGGAGTTGAGTTCGCGGGTTATTACGGCAAGAACGCCAAAGAGCTGAAGCAGATTCTGGGAGATCTGGGCCTCGTCGCTTGCGGCACGCACACCGGACTCGACACCATCAAGCCGGAGAAGATCCAGGAGACAATCGCTTTCAACCAGGAAATCGGAAATAAGTTCCTGATGGTTCCGGGCATGAAGGCGGAGACGAAGGAAGATTGGCTCGCCCGCGCGAAGGAGTTCTCGGCGGCAGCCGTCACGGCCAAGGCCGCGGGCATGTATGTGGGCTACCACAACCACCAGCATGAATTTAAGACGAAGTTCGACGGCGTGTGCGCGTGGGAGATTTTCTTCGGCAACGCTTCGACGGACGTCTGCATCCAGATGGACGTCGGCCACGTGGTTTCGGCCGGCGAGGAGCCGATCAAGTGGCTCAAGAAGTTCCCGAACCGGGCCCGTACGATCCACGCCAAGGAGACCTATCCGGGTCCGGGCATTCTCGGGCAGCCCGCCGAAGGCAAGCCGGGTGTGAAGTGGGACGATTTCTTCGCGGCGACCGATGAGGACGTGACCGAGTGGTACATCGTCGAAAGCGAAGCGGACCCCAACACGCTGGAGAAGATCCGCGGATGCTATGAATTCCTCAAGGCCAAAGGCCGCGTGTAAGCGGCTGGCGCTTTGAAGTGAGAGCGGGCACCGGCGCCGAGAGGGGCCGGTGCCTCTTTTTTTAGCGGGCAGCGTCAAGCCGCCTGTTGCGGAAAAAGAGCGCAGCGTCGGTGCCGACCATGAGGATGTTCAGCACGTACAGCCAGAGCACGGGATCGTGACACTGGCCCAGCGTGATCTTGTTCATGATGCCGGCGGCATAGCCGACCTCGACCACGCACAGGAAAAAGATGCTTTTGCCCTTGCTCGTGCGCGAGCGCCAAGAACGGACGATGGAGAACGGCCAGGCCGCGCCGAAACAGATGAGCATGATGGCTTCGTAAATAGAGAAAGGCATATTAACGTGGTCGGGTTCGGTGTTCAGGTGCGGGTGACAGGAGGGCTGCAAGGGTTAAGAGGTTGGAGGTGCTGATCCAGTCCGCCCGCCTCAAAGCATGTCGCGGATCTGGTTGGCTTCGCGGATGAGCGTTTCCAGTTTTCCGTAATCGTTCGCTTCGAGGCACCGTTTGAACTCCTGCAGCTGTTCGCCGAAAGCGTCGATCGCCTTCAGCACATGTTCGCGGTTCTGCTTGAAGATCGGCACCCACATCTCCGGAGAACTCTTGGCCAGGCGCACGGTTGAGGCGAAGCCGCCGCCCGCGAGACGCGGCACAGCATACCCCGCCTTCTCCTCGTTCTGCACCGCTAGGGAAAGCGCGTAGGCTGCCACGTGGGAGAGGTGCGAGACATACGCTGCATGGCGGTCGTGCTGTTCGGAGCCCATGAACTCGAACTTGAGCCCGACGGCGTGGAACAGCTCCAGCGCGGTTTTGCATGCGTCAGGCGCGCTCCACTCCAAATCGCAGAGCAACACGGTTTTGCCCTTGAAAAGGCCCGCGAGCGCAGCATCGGGCCCCGCGTTCTCGGTTCCCGCCATGGGATGTGCCGCAACATAGCGCTCGCGTTTCGGATGTTGCTGCACCGCTGCGGCGATCTGGAACTTCGTGGAGCCCAGGTCGATTACGGTCTGCGTTGGGCGGACGGCGTCGAGCACGCGCGGCAGCAGCGCCGCGATCGCGTCCACCGGCACAGCCAACAGGATGACATCGCTGAGGAGCAGCGCCTCCTCCAGCGTGACGATGCGGTCGACGAGTCCGAGTTCCAGCGCGCGACAGGCGTGCTCTGGGGACGCGTCTGTGCCGAGCAGCTCGGAGGCGAGTCCGGCTGCGCGCAGGTCTTTGGCGAATGAGCCGCCGATGAGGCCGAGGCCGATGATACAAAGGGTCATGGCAATGAGGGCTACAAAGTTCAGAACGGATAAACGGAGAACACGGCGCATAGTGTAGACGGAGAAATGCGAGCGCGCAAGGCAAACGTGATGCGGCCAGATGGGCTGAATACGCTTGCGCGGATGAAAGGCTGTGCGATAAAGTGAAGCAAAAAGGAGAGCGGAAAGATGGGCGGCGTGAAAAGCATACTTGTTGCATGTTGGGCGTGTGTCGTCTGGTCCGGACTGGGTGCGGAAGCAAAGATAGGCCGGGCGGTTCTCGAGGGGACAAACGTGGTGTCGCTGGGCACCTATCCCAACACAGAGGATCGCACGGCACGTGTGAAGATCCGGAATGCGGGCACGGGCGAACTGCGCCTTGAACATGTCGTTGGCACCTGTAAATGCATGCGGGTCGATGCCTATCCGCGCTCGCTCGCGCCGGGAGAGACGGGAGAGGTGGCGGTCACGATCATGAAAAACGAAGTGTCCGGCGCGTTCGAGCGCATGTTCTTTATAGAAACCAGCGATCCCGACACCCGCAGCATCAAGGTCAGGATCGAGGGGTATGCAAAAGCGCTGTTTGTGGTTACCTGTGACGTGAAAACCGAACTGGGGGTGGTTGAGGAGGGGCAGGCCTGGACGGGACGGTATGCGGTCGCCGCAACGGAAAAGGGTGTTTTTATTGGAAGCCCCGCTGCGCATGAACGGGGCACCCGATCCGTCTATACGCTGACGACGAATCAGGCGGAGCGTCTGGTCTATGAAGTGACCCGGGTTGTGACGTTCGAGGGTGAAGGCATTTTGGAAAGCGAGTTGTTTTTCCCTGTTTTGGGAGAAGGACGAAGCGGATTGATGCCGGTTAAGCTCTCCGTCAGCGCGGTGCGCCGCGCATGCTTCCGGATCGCGCCGGACCAGGTGCGTGTCAGCGCCTCCGCGACAGCGGTCAAACGGCGACTCATGATTTCGGTCAGCGACGCGCTCCCACTGGATGTGACCCTCTTGAGTTGGCGGACGTCGCTGGAGGGCGTCGAGATTCTGCCCCGAGTGACGAAAAGCGGAAAAGGATTCATGGTGGAAGTCACGTTTCCTGTCGCGTGCGCAGAACGGCTGAGGGAGATCGGACGCAGCGAACTGCTTTTCCGGTACCGCAGCGGGCCCGAAGTGGCGCTGCCGGTGCAGTACGGGAACTAGTTGAAAACAGAAACAATACGCTTGTGCGCCCCTGGTTCGTATGCTACATTAATCCCGTTTTTAGACCCATCAGACTTCGGGCGGGTGCCCGACGGAGAGGTGAAATTTTTCACTTCACGGGGTTGACAGCACACTACGTATGTGTTAAAGTGTTAATGATTTTGGAATCACCAGCGATGTTTTGGAGTCGCGGAGGGGGTTCCAAATGGGAAACAACAAAGGAGTACTCATGAAGAAGTTGATGATGTTTGCTGCCGCGATGACGATCGTGGGTAGCGCATTCGCACTTGACGTCTTTGATTACAAAGCGTCAGTCAAGAATCCCGATCTTAAGACCATCAAGGTGAAGATCGCCAACGATAACGATGAGCTGGTTCTTACGACCGTCACCGTGAAGTATGTCAAGAGCACCAGCCTCTACGGTTACCTGGTCACCGAGTGCGCGGCTTGCGTCGAGGGTGATGGCGCCGGTTATCTGGTGGTCGCCAACACGAAGGACAAGGCCCCGAAAATTCTTCCTGCCGACCTGCTCGCCAAAGTTTGGCCTGCCAACGCTAAGGTCTCTTCGAAGACCTGGACGGCCGAAGGTTACCTGTTCGCCGGTTGCGGCAAGGTCACCCATCCTTGGGGCACCTACCTGACCTGGGGCACCTGCGATTACGATGCTTCGAGCGAGTATCTGTTCGGCGTTTACAACCGCGGATCTTCGATCACGGTTGACGACGTGACGACGGTGACCTTCGCTGATGCATGGCTTGACGCCGCTGGTTTCGGCAAGGCTCAGCTCCTGACGACGACCGAAGCGGGCGATGCTTGCGAAAACGGCTCCTCCACGACCTGTGAGAAGCTGGACAGCCTGAGCGGCAGCGTCATCGGCGGTATGTTCCTCTGCGCCCAGAGCTACGGCGAAGTCACGCTCTGCAATCCTTGGGCACTGACGACCGACGTCGTTTCGGGCACGTGGTCGATCAAGCGCAACACCAAGATTGTGGCTGTGACGCCTGAAGCCGACTATGCAAACGGCCTCGGAGACACCACGGTTGACGCTTATGTGAACGCCGCGATCAAGAAGATCAAGGCTGTCACGTTCGATAGCGTTGTTCCTGGAACCACGGCTGAAGACTTCCCGCGCATCACGGCGGAATAAGTAGTCAGCATACGAAGTCTCAGATTTAGAGACCTGAAAAGGGGCCTAAGGAAACTTAGGCTCCTTTTTTATTTTACTTTAGGAGCCGGCTGATATACAATTGAACTGCTAGTCATTGGACCATGACCAGCGAACCAAGGAATAAGCGATGAACAAAAGTATACGTCTGTTACTTCTGTCGGTTGTGTTGACCTGTGTGACATCAATCGTTTCGGCTTCAACGATCGCAACGTCGGGGGCTGTGGCCGGTGAATGGACTGCCGACTGGGCCGCTGCAAGAAAATTGGCCGCAGACACCGGAACGTTTTATATCATCAACTTTGGGAAAACATCCGGGTGTGCCTATTGTGCCGCAGCAGAACTGGGCATCTGGAGCCAAGTCGAATTCCAGCAGTGGGCTAAGAGCAATGGTATTCCTTTGGTCTATGCCAATCGTGTCAGCGATACGTCGGAACCGGGCGTGTCCGTCAACAACACCTACCCCGGGCTCAAATACTATCCGACCCTTCTGCTCATTGACGGAAAGGGCACTGGAAAAACATTGATCAAGGAGATCATCACTCGCTACGGTATAACGTACAACGGGATCACGATCGACCTGACGCCCTCCACCTTCATCGCGATTGTCAATTCCTACACAAAGAACCTCACCTCTAATGCGGATGCGTGGGATGCCACGGCGACTGCCCCCGGCGACGAGACCTCGCTGTTGGCAACGCCGCTGGCGATGGCCACGACCAACCAATTGCACGGCGCGCACTCGCTGAAGGGCAGTGACACGAACGACTGGTTTGCAATCACCAACTTGGTGGCTGGCCAGCGTTACCGCATTGCAGTGACCAACCTTGTCACAGCGAGCACGGTTGCCCAGATGTCGTTTTATTCGAATTCTTGGAGCGCCGCGCATGGGGCGGCTTGGACCAACCAACCGTTGCCGCTGATGACCAACGGGTTCTTCTTTGCGTCACCGGTTTCCGGTACGGGATACCTTCAGGCTTTGCGAGGGGGCACCAACAGTGCGAGCGCAGTCTATACACTCAGCTACCGCAAAACCAGTATGACACCCCATGCCTTGACGGTGGCTTCGGGCAGTGGTACGGCAGCAGCTATGCTTGAAGGCGAGGATCGGTCGGTGACGGCGGACGCGCCGGGCGCAGGGATGTTCTTCTCCGGTTGGTCAGTGACTCCCGCCGGAGCACCACTCGGTTTGTTGTTCGATGCTTCAAAGGCGACAACGAAGGTCACCATGCCGGATTACGCCGTGACGCTGACGGCTACCTACCAAGCTGAAACGCGCGTGCTCGTTCTATCCGGATCGCTCGCCTTCGGAAATATTCTGACCAACCGAGTCTCCCAGAAGACCCTGACCATTGCCAACAGTGGAAACAGGTCGCTGACCGTCACGTCCATCGTTTGCCCAGACGGGTTCAGCGCGTCCCCGACAAGCTTTACCGTTGCGTCGGGTGGCAGCCAGAGCGTCACGGTGACTTTCAGTCCGGTGGCTGTGCAGAGCTATTCGGGCGATATCACCGTGAACTCCGATAAGACAAGCGGCAGCAACGTGATCCCGTGCAGCGGTCAGGGACTCGACAACCAGACTCCGATTGTTACGGTGCACACGCCTGCGGGGAATCCGGCGATGATCACCGAGGGCGCGACGTCGGCCTTCAGCGTGTCTGCCAACGACAGCACAGATCCGGATACGCTAACGCGCGGCATGGTCTCGATCACGTGGTTTGTGGACGGGGTTCAGAAGCAGGTGACCACCAATGGAGGGCCTAACGCAATCGTCAGCACGTTTACCTTCAAGACGGACGCCGACACAGTGCAGGGCGTGGCGTCCAACGGCGTGACGGTCACAGCCGTTGCACTGGATAAGCAGGGCGGCGTGACGGAGACGACGTGGACGCAGTGGGTCAAGAATCTTCAGGCGGCGCAGACGATCACGTTCCCAGCCCTCGCGGTTAAGGCTTTGGGCGACCCTGACTTTGCGCCGGGCGCGACGGTGTCATCGGACCTGCAGGTTGTTTATGCGAGCGCCAACGAGTCCGTCGCACAGATTGTTGGCAACCAGATTCATATTGTCGGAGCGGGTACCGCGGTGATCACCGCCAGCCAGCCGGGAACCGCAGACTTCAAGCCGGCTGCGTCGTTGAAGCAAACGCTGACGGTGCGGGTGCGAGTGAGCGCCACGCCAGCGCCTGCGCTGGGCGGTACGGTGACGGGCGCGGGCGTGTATGCGCTGGGTGCGAAAATTACGCTGACGGCCAAGCCAAACGCCGGCTACACGTTCTTGCACTGGGAGAACGGCCTGCAGACGGTGTCCCGCAGCGTGGTGGTCGCGAGTGCGAACCTCGACACTGTGGCGACCTTCGGCTTGACGCCGGATGTGGCCGCGCCTACCCTGACGAATCCGGGCGCTCAATCCGCCATGGTCGGTGTGCTCTTCAGTCTGCCGCTGGAGATCACGTCTGACAGTCTGCCGACAGTCAAGGCGATCAACCTGCCGACGGGTTTGAGATACGAGTCAACGTCGAACGCGATCACCGGAGTGCCGACAGTGGTTGCAAGCAAGACGGTGACCGTGACGGTGAAGAACGCCAATCCGACGGTGGTCACGCAGATGTTCGATATTGCGGTCGAGAACCTGCCCACATGGGCTGCCGGCTCCTTCAATGGCTACTGCAACCACGAGATCCTGGGGGGCGGCGTGGCGTCGTTGAGCGTGACAACGCAGGGCAAGGTCACAGGCAAGCTCGCTATGGCGGGAACGAACTACACGTTCAGCGCGGCCTCTTACGTGCGTCGCGACGGGGACGGTACGCTCTGGATTGAGACCCAGGCGCTTGCGGGCAAGGCCGTCCTGCCCCTGCTGGTCAAGGTGTCCCTGCCGACCGTGACCGACTTGACGGGTCTGGTGCCGACGACGCTGTCTCTTGCGGAGGGGTGGTTCGGCGATACGGCGGACGGGACGCCGGATGTCACGATGTATCGCAATGTCTGGTCAGACACGGGCATGACCTCAGTGGCAACGAACTATGCGGGCTATTACACGGCGACGCTGCCTGTAATGGATAGTTCGGCGGGAAGCGGGTATCTGGCCTTCACGGTGGACAAAGTGGGCGGAGTGAAGAGTGTCGGCAAGCTGTCGGACGGCTCTGCAGTGTCGCTGAGCAGCGTGTTGATCTTGGACGAAGCTGGTGCGGTTTGGACGGTGCTGTACACCTCGCCGACCCTGTACAAGGGCGGGGCTTTCTACGGGGCGGTCGAGTTCGTAAAGCCTGCGGATAACAGCGCGGTGTTCGTGCGCCTTCTGGACGGCATCGCGCTCCAGTGGGAGAGTCGTTCTCCGTTGGCGACGGACACGTACGGCGAAGGGTTCTTGCGCGATGTCGGCTTGTCTGGCGGCTGGTATGACCGGACGGGTAATTTATACACCTATTACACAAACAAGACGTTGTCTGTCAGCTCTGATCCGAGCGTTGCGGCACCAGCGCTGTTCGTCGGCACGGACCGGTATGATTCGACGTGGTGGAGCCCTGACGGGGTCGGGCTGACCGCTGTCACGAATACGACGGGCGTGCTGACCGGCGTGAAGGCTGCAGCCGCCGGGACGCCCGCGTATGTGGACGGCGAGTGGGTGTATGACGCTGGCACGAACACGGTGGGGCTGACCTTTGGGCTGACTCGTGCCACGGGCCTTTTCAGCGGAACATTCAAGGCGTGGTTCGACTACGGGACTACGCACACCTCCAAAACCATTACGCTTCAAGGAGCCCTTACACCTGTCCGAGAGAACATGAGCAGCCATGAGGAAGGCCGGGGCTTCTTCCTGTCGTCGGACAAGTCACAATACGATACGGCCCTCAAAACGGTTCTGTATTCATTCAGCAACTCATATGATTTTGTGATTGAGTCTGCGCCCCAGAACTGAGAATAATACTCATTTAACCCATAAGCCTTGCCCTGTCCTTAAAAAGGGCGGGGCAGGGAACTTTGTTTTTTCGCCGTCGCGGCGTGATAAGGGACTCATCATGGTTCACAAGATGGATTTCGATTTCAATCGACTGTTGGCCGGTATCTGTGTTCTTGGCTCACTGTCGATGGGCGTCTCGTGCTCGAAACGGGACTCAGCGACGCACGCGCAGCCCGCAACAAACGGCCCGCAGGTCGCTGCGGCATCGGCCAGCGTCCAAACGAACAAGCTCGGCAAGACCTTGCTCGAGATGTCGCCGGATGATGTCGTTGTGACGGTCAACGGGGTCTCGTTGACCAAGAAGCAGAGCCTGGAGCGTTTCGAGCTGACCATGCAGCGTCTGGCTCAGATGCCCAACATGGATAAGGGCAAGCTGGCAGCCATCGCCAAGTATATGTCGCGCAACTATATTTCGGGGTTCGTCAACGCCCAGCTCTTGCTGCAAGAGGCCCGGAAAACTGGTGTTCTCACGGGGAAGGCGCTGGCCGATGCGACGGACGAGTGGATCGCTCGGACGGCCAAACAGGCGAACAAAACGGTTCCCAAGTACTTGGAGCTGGTGCCTGGCGGGGCGGAGTCTTTGAGAAAAGAGGCCGAGGAGAACGTGCTGGTCGAGGCAATGATCGCAACGAACGTGCTTCCGAAGGCGACTGTTTCGGATCGGTTTGTGAAGGCCACAATAGAGACCATTCAGGCGGAGAACGCCGCGGTCGATGCGACCAACGCGCTGAAAGTCGCGCGGTTGAATACGCTCCGCGAACAGATCGTGGCTGGCGCTGACTTCGGCAAGCTGGCGGATGTCCACTCGGAGTGCAAGCGGTCGGCGCCTGGCAACAATGGATACTGGGGCGAGTTCGACCGGAATGATATTTCTGACAGGAAGATGCAAGAGGCTATCTTCAAGCTGAAGCCAGGAGAGATCAGCGAGGTTCTTTCTGACGACGAAGGTTTTCACCTCGTCAAGGTTCTGGCGTACAAAGGCGGTGCAAAAAAAACGGACGGCAAGGTCTCTGTGTCGGAGTCGGCTTCGCTAGCCCACATTCTGTTGCGCCGGGAGCCCGCGTTGGAGATGACGGTTCCCGCCGATTTGAAGAAGCAGTTGGCCGAACAGAAGAAGCAGCTAATCACGTCGGAATACATCAAGAGTCTGCGGGCTAAAGCGGTGATCGACTATCCGAACGGCACGAATTTCTGGCCCACGGCAAGCCAAAAAAAAGCACTTACACAAGTGAAAACGCCCGCCCACAAAAAATGACCATGTATGCGGGCGGCCGTGGTAATCCTGCCTTTAAGCGGTGTCACGCAAGGGCGCGTGCCGCCTGAAGCCGGGACGACCTAACAAGCGATCCCAATGCCGGTTCCCCAAATTCCGGGAGGGGGCGTTCAGTATGGAGCAGAAAATGAGAGAAAAGCTTTTTTGGAAAAGCGGCGTGAGAAGACTCTTGACGGTCGCCGTGTGTGGCTTTCTGGCCTGTTGGGCTCAGAGGGCCTCCGCTGCGACGGGTGACAGCAAGACGACCGCAGCTTCCATCAGCGTCAAGACGACCCCGCAGAGCAAGTCCTGCACGCTGGTCGAGGACAAAGAGTGGGGGACGGGCGTCTACTATTTGAAAGTCAGCCTGAAGAACGGCACGGGATATACGTTCTGGTCGACGGGAAGCTCCTCCATATCCGCCTACATGGGCGCATGGGACAGTGAATTCGGATCGGTCAACAACGACTTCTCTGCTCAGACGGCCAGCGACAACCTGAATTTCTGGCTGACGGTCCATCCGGATGATTGGTGGGAGGAAATGGTTTCCGGCACCTATTATTTGGTTGTCGAGGGCGATGTGGGCGACAGTTTCACGCTCAACTGGGTGGAGGGCGCGAACGAGGAGCCGATCCCGTCGGGCGATGTCGATAACCCGAAACAGATAACGGTCAGCACGTCGGCCGCGGCGACGTCGGCCTCGCTACTGGATGACGCTTACTATTTTCGGGCGACACTGACGGCTGACAAAAAATATAAATTCTGGACCTCGGGCGGAACGGAAACGAACGGTGGATTTACGGTCGACGTCGCACCGGTCAGCGATGAAACGGAAATGCCTGATATTACGGATGTCGATGACGGCGACGAGTTCGACGCCGCAATTGTATTGGTTCCTTCGGAAACGGGGGCCTATCTTCTGAAGGTGATGGGTGCGGATTCGGTGCGCTTCACCTTCAACTATCAGGTCGTGCCCGCGCGGTTGCCCGCAGCGCATCCGAATGTGATCGCGCTGGGCGCTCCGACCCTCGAAGGCGCAGAGAGCGATCCTTTCGAAGCCGGCGCGCGGAATAGCCCCGCCAGCGGGTTTTACGATCAGGTGATCGACGAGCAGCTTTTCAGTGTGAGCCTAGAGAAGGACGCGCGGTACGTGTTTGAGACGCTCGGCGAGGCTGCGCCGAACGGGCTGGTGATGGAGATCTACGACGCCAAGGGATCAGTGCTGTTTACGAACCGACAGAAAGCGCCAGACGAGACGCAGACGTTGATTGCGTTTCAGGCACCTGCCACGGCAACTTATTGGGTGGGCGTCTGCCAGGACATCGAAGAGCCTAGTGCCGCCGTTTCCTGTACCCTGTCGGTCCGCAAACTGGGGACGGTTGAAGTCGGGGCCAGAGACGCTTGGGATGCGGGCGACGATACGCTGTCGGGCGCGTCAGGGCTGGCGCCGTTAGCGGGAAGCACGGGAGGCGAAGGCTCCAGCCATGGTCCGCACACGCTGGGGCTGACAGATTGGGCAGACTGGTTCCGGATCGATGCGCGGCAGGGCTTGACATACGAACTCAAGGCCGTTGTCACCAACGATATGCAGGGACTGGTTCTTGCGGCTGACATTTATTCGGTCAGCGGGACAGCGCAGACCGAGATGCAGTCGATTACCAATCTCACGGAAGGCGGAAGTTTCACGGCACCGAAGAACGGCAGTTACTATCTGCGCGTATACGTGGCGGACGGACAAGGCGTGGATTACGCGTACACACTGACGTCGCTGGCGTACAACAAGACCACTGGCGCGGCCCTGGGTCTGCTGCGCGTAGAAATCGGCGGGCCGACAGCCGCCGACGGCGGGCTGTGGTCGTTGGCGGACGGCACGAAATATCCAGGTGGGGCTACGGTGCTTTTGCCTGCGGGTGTTCAGACGGTCAAGTTCAGTCCGGTGACGGGGTGGACCACGCCGACGAACCGAGTTGTGACCCTTGCGGCTGTGCCAGAGCCGACGGTCGTTGGAGCGAACTACAACGACACGTCTGATCCGAAGGATGATCTTCCCGCAAATGCTACGGCATTGACCCCTACGAACAAGTCCCAAAAGCAGTCGCACAGTCTCTGGACGACAGACACCGCAGATTGGTTCAAGGTCACGGCCAAGACCGACACCTACTACACGTTCACGCTGGATCCCTACAAAGGCGTGCCGTGGCTGACGGTTTTTCGCAGCAATCAAACGGATGTGGTTGTGGCGGGGACAGGCGTTCGCTTCCTTCCGGATGTGGCGGGGACCTATTTCGTGAAGGTTGCCCAGACCGATCCGGACCACCCGGTCGACAGTGCGTACACGCTCAACTATCTGGCGCAGACTGTCGGAGCGGTCAAATTTGAGAAAGCCGCCTACAGTGTGAAAGAAGGCACGGTAACGGCCGATGTCAAGGTGCTCAGGAGCGCCAAAGACGGACGCGTCCGTGTGCGGTATTGGACGCAGCAGGACACGGCGGTGCCGGGAACCGACTACAAGCCGGTCAAAGGCTATCTGGAGTGGAAGGACGGCGACAGTGCGGCCAAAACGGTTTCGGTGCCGTTGATCCCCAATCTACATCAGACGTGGGAGGCGAACAAGAATTTCTCGGTTCTGATCGAGACGGTTCCCGTCAGTGAACGTGAGGCGGACGAACTGGTGCCGCCCTTGGTGGCGCCGACCGTTTCTACGGTGACGATCACCGAAAGCAAAACGAAGGCCCCCGGCAAGCTGGGTTTCAGCGGGTATGGGCCGGATGGGGATCAGATCAGCGCCTTTGCGAACGCCGCGAGTCCGGTTGTGGCGGTCGGGGCTGGCAATGAGGTGACGCTGTGGGTCGCCCGCACCGGCGGTTCGGATGGCGAGGTGGCTGTCAAGGTTGCGACGGTTCAGGGCACGGCCATGGCGGGCGTGAATTTCGAGGACGCGGCCGACACGTTGGTTTGGGAGGCAGGCGACCTTTCGCCCAAGCCGTTCACGGTGGTTACGCTGCCCACGGAGGACACCTTCCAAGCGGCCAAGACATTGGCCGTCAAACTGACAGTCGACAAGGCTTCCGGCGGGGGCGCCACGCTTGCGACAGCGTCGGTGTCGGTTCAAGTGCGTGACCCGAAGATCGTGAGCACGGTCGAAGAGTGGCAGGCGGCAGGCGGCAATGAAACGGGCGGCACGTTCAAGCCGGGGGTTGCCGGAGCGTGGTTCTTCGATCAGGAGGAAAGTTTGCGTTGCGCTCCGTTGGCGGCGAAAGCGAAAGCAGAGTTGACGCTGACGCTGGCAGGCCCCGGCACGCTGACGTTTGCGGCGGAGCTGGTCAAGGGAGGCGAAGAGGACAACAGCACCTTCACCTGCACGGTCGGCGCTCAAACGTTTGCCTGCGACAGCGGCGAGGAGTTGGTGCGCTACCTGCCCAAGGGAACGCAGACCGTGAAATTCACGGTTATGCGCGGCGCGGCCTCGCCTGTGGGCGCCGAAGTGTTCGGCCGCTTCACCGATTTGGCTGGCCAGCCGTTCCAGTGGGTGCCACTGCCTGCGGCGACGCTCACCGCGCCTTCAGACAAGGCGGTCGTTTCATCGGCGAATGACATCACCTTCAAATGGAAGGCCGAGGGTTTGGATACGTTCCGAATTTACGTGGCGGACTCGGTCGCCAAATTGAACGGCAGCAGCGCGATGATTGCCGAATATGTTGCGGAGCACGAGTTCTGTACGGACTGTGGGGGCTTCGGCAGTTTCGTCGAGGGCAAGACCTACTATTGGCGGGTGGATTCGGTGATTCCCGGCGAGGATTCGCCCTTTCCCGATCCCACGCTGGACAAGCTGACGAACCCCGGCACGGCGGGGTCGTTCACGTTCAGCGCAACCCGGACAGAGACGGAAGGACTGGTCGTCAACGCTTTGGCGGACTACACCGCCCCATCGGGTGACGGATGTCTGTTGGTGCAAGGGCTCGCTTACAAGATCGGGCCATTCGATGCGCCGAACGGGGAAACCTTCAAGGCGACGAACCTGCCGCAGGGCATGGCGCTGACTACGGTGGCAGGGCAGACCTACATCACCGGCATCCCTGCCAAGACAAATGCCGTAACGGCTGTTATTCAGGCGTCGGCTAAGGACGGCTCAACGGTTGTGGCTGGCACCACTTTCGCGTTGCCGTTCGTGATCGCGCCGGCCGGTCTGGCTGCCGGCACCTTCAACGGAGTGCTTGCCGCGGACACGGAGAATGCCAACGAGGCTTTGGCGTCGTTGACCCTGACTGCGACAGAGGCGGGTGCGCTCACTGCGAAGGTTCTTGTTGCAGGGAAAGCATACTCTTTGACGGGAATCGGATTCAGCGAGGACGTTCCGGAACTGGACAACGGACAGCCGGGGTTGCGCGCGGTTTTGACGCTCAAGAGTGTGGTGGCGGGCGTGACCTACACGAACACGCTGACGGTGACATCCTGTCGGGGCGCGGCGACGGATCCAGAGGCCGTCGATACGCCGGCCTCAGCCGAGCTGTCGCTGTGGATTGCCGCCGCTGACGGCAAGAGCGCACGCGAGGTGCCGTTCACAGGGAGAGCGCTCCGCGACAACAGCAAGGTGAACCTCGTGGCGAGCGCCTTTAAGGCCGCCGCAGGGTACTACACCGTCTCTCTGCCGATTCACGCGGCGGTCGATGGCGCTCCGGCTGGCGCGGGTTATGTCACGCTGACGCTGGCCGCGACGGGCAGCGCGAAGCTGTCGGGCGTGCTCGCGGACGGGACAGCCTGGACGGCCTCTGGCGTTCCGGGGTATGTGTCCGATTACAACGCGACCGGCGTGTCGGCGCTACTCGTTCCCGTTTACACCGCGAAGGCCAAGATGGCTGCGGGCGGTTGGATCGTCATGACTGCTGACGCCGGAAGCGGCTCTGCCGTCGCGTCGGGGCAGCTCGACTGGTACAACGCCGACACGAACGCCACGCGGGCCGGCGTGGAAGGCTTCAGTCTCGCGTTAGATCCAACGGGCGGATTCTATGACACGCTGTTCAACCTTCAAACGTACTATCTGAACGCGGAGCTGACGGTCGGTGCGATCCAGGCTCCGGATGGGCTGGACGCCACGTACACGGAGCGTCTCTGCGCGCCCGATACGTATGGGGTGTCGCTGAGTGCTGTCGGAGACTCCCTTTCGGTGAGTAAACGCACGCTGGTGAAGGATGCGGGGAACGCCAAGCTGTACGATTTCGAGAACTCGGTCAACCCGTGTAACCTGACCCTCTCCTTCACGCGGGCGACAGGGCTCTACACCGGAACGTTTAGTCTGTGGTATGGCAACGCTGCAGGCTCGCTGCAAAAGGAGCAGACGGGGCTGAAGTTCCAGGGGGTACTGACATCCGTCAAAGCCTCTGACAGCGTCTACATGGAGTCGCCCGGGCTCGGCTTCTATCAGATTCCGGAAAAGATCGGTTCGCGCACATGGACAGGCGACTATCTCTTTGAGATCGGTTCGCAGGAGATCATTCAGGATTGGAGCGAGGGGTGGGTGAGTGAGTAAACAAACGCAGACGTCATTGAAAATAGTGGGTGCTCTCGTCGCATTGTGTGTGGTGGGGTCCCTCGGTTATATCGGCCTGCGCAAGAAACCGGCAGGTCCGCAGGAAACGCCGTCGGAGGCGGCAGTGAAGAAGAATGGCCACACGGCAAAGAAAGAGTCGAAGCACGAATCAGGCAAGCTGGACGGCAACCGGCCGACAGGCAAGGTTGTGCGGGCCTCGTCTCGGACAACGAACGGAGTCGGATCGGCCGTGCAGCAGGTCGGGCGGACGGAGGATCAGCGCAAAGCCGCGGAGATGCGCGACCTGCTGGATGAAGGCAACGAAAAAGAGGCGTTGAGCATGGCCCGCCCGCTCATGAATTCGCCTGAAGCCGATGTGCGCTCCAGCGTTGTAACGGCGATAGGCTGGGTAGGGGTCAAGGCGTTGCCTGAGCTGACTCAGATGCTATCGGACAGCGACAAAGGCGTTGCCGACGATGCGTTGACACAGTGGAAAATGGCGTTCGACGAAATCAGCGACGACGCGGTTCGGGCTGAGCTGTTGATTTCGGCTATCGGGACGTTGAAAGACGTGGACGATATGCAGGCGCTGGTGCTGTCCTTTTCGCAGGTTTCGGATGATCTGGCGGTTCAGTCGCTCGTGAAGATCATTCAAAGCAACAATGCGGCTGCGTCCGGAGTGGCTCGTGAGCACTATGAGTTCATCACTCAGGTGCCCTACACGACGCCCGAGGCGGCGACCCAGTGGATCAATGAAAACGTTGTTCGGGAAAACACGGTTATACAGTAAGCTGTTTAGAGGAGCGTTGGATTCTATGAGCATTCGAGCGGGTTTCTTAGGCGGTCTCGTTCTTTTTTCTGTCTTGTCTGTGCAGGCTGTTGTGCAGCGGCCCTCCTTTGCGCCGCGTTATTCCGGTGCTGAGATTGGCGAATGGACGATGGATCATGACGCCGCCTTGGCGAAAGCGAGGGAAGGTACGAACAACGTCGTGGTGATGTTCAATGGCGCGTGGTGGTGTCCGCACTGCCAGGCGCTGGAGCGTACGGTGCTGACAAACCAGGCTTGGCAGGCGTATGTGGCGAGCAATCATCTGTATCTGGTCATGATGGATAATCCGGCGCGGAACGACGGGAACTGGTGCTGGTTGCGCGAAACGAACTTTTACGCGGCTGCTGGCCTGACGCATGAGCAGGCCGAAGCGGCGATTACGAACCACTATGGAATTCAGACGGCGTATGCCGTTCCCGGCGCTCAGATGCAAACGGTCAATGGCCTGTCCTATCTGAAAGTGGGGTATCCGACGCTGATCGGGCTACGTCCGGACGGCTCCCGTCTGGGGCGGTTCACGCCGCTCATGACGACGGTGTCCCTCGACATGGCAATACGCAACATGAATCAGATCTTGTCGGCGGACGCCTGGGATGAAAAGGACGACTACTATCAGGGTGCCACGTTTCTTGCGCCGCCCCTTTGCGAAGACGCGGAGACCGCGGGAGGCACGCACACGCTGAGCGAAACGGATACGGCGGACTGGTATATGTTTCAGGCCGCGGCAGGGTTTCAGTGGCAGTTCGCCATCCGAACGGCGGAAGTGGGGATCACAAACGAGGTCCGCGTGCAAATTCTCGACAACCCCACCAACACGATCGCTGTCGCCGAGCGTGCGATGAAGCCTTCGGATCTTTCGGTGCTGTCTTATGTGGTTCCCCAAACGGGGCGTTATTGGCTGAAGATCACGAGTGCGCAGAGTCTGACGCAGTTGCTGGGCTACAATCTGGCGTACTGGTACGGCGCACCTCCGGCAACAGTTCTCTTCGCTTCGCCGACAGTGTCGGTCTCCGAGGGGGCGCGGTCTGTGACGTTGACGGTGAATATCACGGGGGCGTCGGATGCCGCCGAGGTGCACGTCGCCTACGAAACGGTCGCCGGAAGCGCTCAACCGGGTCAGGACTATGTCGATACGACCGGGGAGCTGGTTTGGGCTACTGGAAAAAAGACACCAAAAACCATCACCGTTTCTCTGCTTTCCGACTCGGTGTGGGAAGGGGACGAAACCTTTGATGTCGCGCTGCATGCCGTGAAGAACTGCGAGGTGGGCAGCCAGCTCTCGACATGCACCGTCGTTCTGAAGGAACAGACTGCGCGGCAGCCCGGTAAACTGAGCTTCGGGGACACCGGTGCAGTCACCCTTGTCGAGGGCTCAAACGCGATTTTCCGCGTGACGCGCACGGCAGGGTCGAATGGCTCCGTCACTGCCCGCGTCGATCACGCGCAGGGAGTGCTTCGCACGCCGGTGGCCCAGCTTGTCTGGACAAACATGGAAACGGACGCCAAGACGTTTGCCTTTGCGTTCACGAATGAGCCCGGATTCCAGCCGGACCGGACGTCGTCGTTGCTGCTGACGCCGCTTGGCGGCGCCTCCTTGGCTTCCTTTGCGGGTGGAGTCGTCTCTCTGACGCGCAGGGACAACCTCGTTGTTCAGATGCTGGCCGAGTATGTGGCCGATCCCGCAAATCCGGCGTTCGGGCTGAATGCGGCGCATGACGCTTGGTTCTACGGGTTCTGCTCCGAAGGGGAACGGGACGTGGCCTGGTTGAGGAGCGGCACGGTGGAGGCGAAAAAATCGGTGACGTTGAACAGCTCGGTGCAAGGTCCGGGCGTCTTGGGCTTTGATTGGCGCCTCAACGGCGACGGCGCAACGGTACAGTGTCTGGTCGGCGGCAAAGCAGTTGACACAATAACCAATAGGGAGGTGCGCCTCGGCGCGGCACTCGCGATTCCCTCTGGCAGGCAGAGTGTGACGTGGACGGTCCGGAACGGTGGCGGTGCGGCGGATGTGTCCGCGGCGGTGCGGAATCTGGACTGGTATCCGCTGCTGCAGACCGCGGCACCGCGACCTGCGGACAAAGCGGCTGTCATCAACCGGGCGCTGACGTTCTCGTGGCAGGACGTTCTCACGGGCATGGCGTTTCCAACAAATGTGACGGTCCGGTACGAGCTCTATGCGGGCGCGGCAAGCTGGGCGCTTACGAGACGGACGGAGCAGTCGGAGCCCGTGTTCCCGCGCCTCGGCAACGCAGAGGATCAGTCGGCTTTGGACAGTCTGATTGCAAAGGCGGACTCTAAGCCTCTGTATTGGCGGGTGGATACGGTTGCTACGGATGCGCTGGGACACCGGGCTATTGTTGTCGGCAACACGTGGTCTGTGACCGTGCTGCCGGAGGGTGCTGCTGAGTTCGTCGCATCTGAGGGCGGGTACGATCCGTCTGTGGCCGGCGGAGTGACGCTTCCCGACCTGACGGTCGGAGTGTATGGAGAAGCGGGGCCTTTCGCGGTTGCGAATGCAGCGGGCGGCTCGGTGAGCGTGACCGTCAAGAACGGCTCACTTCCCAGCGGAGTGAAAGCGCTCGTGCGTAACGGAGCTGTGTGGATCACCGGCGTACCGCTGAGAGCTGGGCAGGGGTCGGCCGATTTGCATCTCGCGGACACACACTACCTGGGTCTGCGGGGCGCCGTCAACAGCGTGACGGCACCTGGAGCATCGGTCACTGTCGCTTGGACGGTGAAGACGTTGGGACGCGCAGCCGGGCAGTTCAACGGGCATCTTGTAACGGAGGGTGAGCCCGGCTACGGCAACGCCTCCGTCACTGTGACGGGCGCGGGCGGCATATCGGGCCGCTTTGTGTGGGAGGGGCTGACGTACGCCGTTGCCGCCGCTGCCTTCGACGGCCGCACGAACGGCGCCTATTTCGCTCAAACGGTTGCCAAGGTTTCGACCAACACGCTGCCAGTGACACTGACTGTCGCCGAGGACGGATCGGCAGCCGAGCTGAGGGTCAATAACGCGGGCGATAACGTCTACTCCCTGTTGCGCAACAACTGGGCGGATGCTGAAGGTGTTGCGCTCGTGCGCGCCTACACGGGCTATTACACCATTGCGCTTCCCGTGCTCAAGAGAAGTTCGCAAAACGCACCCAACGGCACCGGATACCTGACGCTTACGGTAAAGGCCAACGGCACGGTCACCTACGTAGGTCAGACGGCGGACGGCAAGAATTTGGTCGGTTCGACCGTCTTGCTCTACGGTCCGGACTGTTGCAGTGCGGAGGACCGCGTGACGTTCTATCTGTTAGGGAAGCCGTCAGGATATGGCGCGAAAGACGCGGTGTACGGACTGATTTACCTGGAGCCTGCTGGGGACGGCAGCGCCGAGGGGACGACGGTGATGCCGGCCGACTCCGCATTGGGGCTGCGCTGGGTCAACACGGCTCCGAAAGCCGTTTACGGCTTGTCTGGGTTCACGAATACCGTGGATGTGACGGGCGGCTATTACGACAGTGCGGTCAACCTACAAACATACTATGCGGGCAAGACGCTTTCGATCGGCTCGGTGTTTGAGGCCCCCGCTGATTTCGAGGGTGAGCAGGGCGCGTCTGGCTACATGCTGGACGCAGTGCCCGACTCGGCGACGCTGCCTGTGACGGCCGCTGGAGTCTCGACACTGGCTTTCCCGAAAACCGTGTGGGTCAAGAGCGGCGCACTCGTCGATCTCGTTGCGTCAACCAACCCTTGGCAGGTGACGGTGAAGCCAGCCCGGACGACCGGCATCTTTACCGGCTCCTGCACGTTCTACTATCAGGGGGTTGACGGTTCTGGAAATGCGCAACAGAGGACGAAGGACGTCGCGCTCAAAGGCGTGTTCCTGCCGGTGCGCGCGGAGTATCAGGACTATGCCGACTGGATGGGCTTCTACCTCATTCCGGATGGCTACCGTTATCTCGATGCGAACAAGAAGGCCCAAAGCTATTCGTTCAACTGGTCGTACGATTTCTCGCTCATGCCCGTGCTAGACAAGTAGCAACAGTCGTATGACAGCTTTCCTATAAGCAATTTTCTCATAATAAATTCAAAAAACGACTTGTCTTAAAACGACAAGTCGTTTACCTTTTTAAGAGAGTTGAATGTTTTGATTAGGAGTAAATTGATGATAACGAAAAGCATGCGTACACGAATTCTTATGGGCAGCGCCTTCTTTATTGCCTTTTGTGTCCGTGCGGCTACGAATTATCCGCTCATCAACTACTACTATCCTCAAGCGGAAGGGGCGGAGTGGCAGTACACGGGAACGGATTGGGACGGCGAACCCGCTGACACTGTGTGGCATGTGGATGACGTCGCCAAGAAGTTGACCTGTTACACTGGACGCTCGGCGCCGACCTCCTACATCCGGACTGTGAGCTCTTTTCACAATGCCTATTGTGATACCGTGGATTTGATTCCCTATGACGAGTGGTTCGAATACTCCTCGACGGAGGCAGGTGTTCTCACCTATTGGGGCATGGACGACGACCCCGGAGCATATGAAGAGCGCTTGGACCGCGGCTATGCTTTTCCCGCTACACTGGCAGTCGGCCAAAAAGTGACGCTGACGAGGGATTTCTACACGAACGCCATCTACGCGGGCCCCATGGTTGTAAGCATCCAATTGATCGGTGTGGAAAACGTTACTGTGCCGGTCGCAACCTTTGCCGACTGTTTGCACCTGCGTTTTTCCTTAGGCACAGAAGTCCATGATGAATGGTGGGCTCTAGGTACAGGTTGTGTCAAACAGCGCGGCGTTTCCGGGGAGGGGGCGCAGAAACAACGTGACCTTGTTTCGTTCGATGTCGGCGAGACCGGCTCCGTGACAGTACAGAAGAACGGATCCGGCACCATTAGCCCCGACTTGAACGGCAAGGAGTTGGTGATCGGGCAATCGTATCTGATGACGGCGCAGCCGGCGGGAACAGGCGTCAAGTTCGCCAACTGGACAGACGCGACTGACGGTTCGGTCGTGACGAACGGCGCGACGGTGCTTTTCACTATGAGCGAGGGCCGGGCACTTGTGGCCAACTTCACGGATGTGACACGGCCGACGGCGTCGATCACCGCGCCGACCAAGGCGCAAACAGTTGTCGGAGGTACGAACGCTCTGTTCACCGTGAGGGGGACAGCGGCGGACAACGGTGGCGTGGCGGCCGTGATGTGGCAGCTCGACGGCGGGCCTTTCGAGCAGGCGGACACCACGAATAGCTGGAAGAACTGGAGCGGCTCTGCGACGCTTTCGACCGGGACGAACACGGTGAGAGCGTACAGTGTGGATCTGTCTGGCAACGTTTCGATCACGCAGAGTGTCGTCTTCACCTATGCGGCACTCGGTGTGCCGATCGTCGACTTCGCCAAAGGTTCAACAAACAAAGCCTTCGGGTACAAAGCGGTTTCCGGAGCATGGTACTATCTCGATGCGCTCTTGGGGCTGTATTGCCTGTCTCCTGCAAAAGGTGCGAGTTCGGCCATGCAGGTCTCGATGACTGGGCCGGGCCTCCTCTCATTTAGCTGGGAATTGTCTTGCGGGGACGGGACCAACGCTCTGACCTGCGTGGCCGGCTCGAAGGTTCTCGCGACGAACAAAGTGGCCGGAGCGGCACTTTTCAGCTCAGTCGCGGTTCCGGCGGGTGCGCAGACGGTGAAGTGGACAGTCACTCGCGGCAAGGTGTCGGGCGAGGTCAATGGCATCATTCGCGATGTGCGCTGGACGCCGCTCGCAAAGGCAGAGTTGCCGACACCCGGGAACAGTCAGGTGTTGATGCGGCGTAATCTTGAAGGGCTCTGCTGGAATGCGGACTGCGACACCTGCCGGGTTTATGCGGGACTCTCGACTTCGGCACTCAAGCCGGTCGGGACGGGTGTTTATGACAGCAAGACCGTCCCTGTTGCCGATATCAACACGCTTGTTGAGCAAGCCGCAGGTAAGACAGTTTATTGGCGGGTGGATACGATATTAAAGGATGTCAATGGGAACGAAACCGTCAACACCGGGCCGGTCTGGTCATTCATGGCGCTGCCAGAGGGGTCACCGGAATTTGAATCGCAGGCGGAGTCCGGCAGTCTGACAGTCGGAGTCCAGTATGAACTGGGACCGTTCACAGTGATCAGCAGCGAAAGTGGAACACTGTTGTGTGCCGTGAGGGCGGGGGCGCTGCCGACAGGGATGAAGACGGTCGTTAGCAATGGGGCTGTCTACGTGACAGGCGTGCCGTCGAAACCCGGCACCTATCAGGCGGCGGTACAGATTTCGAAGAAAACCGCCACGGCGACAGTTCCGGGCACGACGATGTCGTTCGCTTTTACGGTCAGCGCTCTTTCCGCGTGGGCGGTGGGTGATTTCAATGGATACGTGGCAAGCGATGAGCTTGGAAAAGGCCAAATGACGATGAGCGTAACGGCGCTGGGTAAAGTTACGGGCAAGATCGCGATCGCGGGTTCGAACTTCACCTTCAATGCGTCTTCGTATTTGCCCAGCGAGTCCGGCGATGAGTGGCTAGTCGTGACCGATGCCAAGGCCGGGAACGTTTCCATTCCGCTCACCCTGACGGTGTGGCCGCCTGTCGGTGAGGAGGGAATCAGCGCATTCAGCACACTGGGGCACGCGAATGGGACGTTTGGCGACAGCGAAGGTATCGCGCTTTACCGAAATATATGGAAAGATGCGGGAATGGCGGCAGGGGTCACCAACTTCACGGGCTACTACACGGCGTCACTGTCGGGAGGAGAAGGGTTCGGCAGTGGTTATCTGGCGGTCACCGTGGACAAGGCTGGCGGCGTGAAAACGGCTGGCAAGCTGGCGGACGGTACGGTGGTGTCGCTAAGCGGGCCGCTGATTATGGATGATAGCGGCCGCCTGTTCGCGGTGCTCTACACTGCGCCGGCCACGTACAAAGGCGGAAGTTTCTTCGGGGTGATGCAGTTCGTGATGGCCAGAGATTTCAGCTCCGTGGTTGTACGTCCGCTGGATGCAGAGAGCCTGCCCTTCCTTTGGGCGAGTTTCAATCCAACTGCCACGGCGGAATATGGCGCAGGCTTCTGGCGAGAACCGAGCTTGTCGGGTGGCTGGTATAACGCGGTGATCAACCTTCGCGAGTATTACGCGGGCGGTGTGGTGGTTGGCGGCGTTGGAACGTTACCTTCGCTCTTGGCGACGGTCAAATACACGGACTACGATCCTGAATCCGAACTGGAAACACCTCCGAAAATCTCTTGGACGGAGACCCTGGCGGTTGGGGATGCGGGTGTCTCTCCGAACGGACTCCTGCTGAGCGTGACGCCCGCAACGGGCATCGGGACGGGACTGTCTGCACCCATGGCGCAGACTCCGGCGAAAGTGGCCGATCCCGACACAGGGGAATTCGTCGGTTACAATTACGCCGATTTGGAGAACCCGACCGGATTGAAATTCGGTTTCACGCGGACGACGGGCCTCTTCAAAGGGACCTTCAATGCGTATTACGATTATGCGTCGGCCATAGACAATACGACCAGTAAGCAGACGTGGACGCACACGGTGAAGACGGCGACATATGAAGGGGTTCTGACACCGGTACGCGAAGACATGGCTGACGGCGTCGCGGGCCGCGGTTTCTTCCTGTGGGCGGACAAGGGTTCGTACGACTCAGGCAAGGTCGACACGGCCGACAATCCGATTATGACCGCTTTCACTTTCTCTTGGTCTTACGATTTTCTCCTGTCACTGCCATAGTCTTCGACGATCAATTGGCGCGTGAGAAGCATTCAAAAGGCGGCGCGGTTCTGGCACCAGGGCCGCTCCGCCTGATTCCCTGCTGTTGGGTTCTCCGATCACAGCAAAAGACCGACGGTTTTCAGCGCCCTTCGGCCGCGCATACATTGCGCCATATCATGCGATAAGGTATAATTAGTCAACATGACAACAAATACTGTCAGAGCCTTATGGAGTGTGGCGGTCATCCTGTTTTCAGGTGAACTGCTTGCCGCACCCGTTGATGCCGAACACGCACAGGCTGTGGCCTCCGCCTACACGACGGCCGGCCAAGGTAACGCCCTGCGCGCCGCAAGCGCTGTGGCTCCCCGCGTAACCGCCACTCGAAGTCTCACAGGGCCGGGGGGGAGTGTCATTGGATATGCGGTTTCGCTAGCGTCGGGAAGTGTTGTGGTCGCGCGGGCCGATGACGACCTTCCGCCCGTCAAACTAGAGGTTGAGACGGGATCCTACGAGGATCTTCCCGCTGGATTCCGGGCCGTCATGGAAGCCGAACTTGAGGGCGAACTGGCCGATCTTGCTGCCTTGCGTCAAGCGGGTGTCGCGCCAGAGGCAAGGTTCCATTCGGCGTGGCAGACGTTGAGTGCAAGCTCGACGACAACGACGCTTTCAGTTGCCCAGAGCCAAACGACTGCTGCTGCCGATACGGTGCTTTTGACGACGACGTGGAATCAGGACGCCCCTTACAATTACTACGCACCTGCCGCGTCGGGCGGCCCAGGGGGACGCGCCTACGCGGGGTGCGGTCCCTGCGCTCTGGCTCAGATCCTCAAATACCATCGATGGCCGTCTGCTCCGCTCGTTGATCACAGTTATACGGACACGAAAGGCACCTGTATCGGCACGCACAGTCTCAGCGGAGCCGGCGGACTTGCCTGCTACGACTGGACGAACATGCCGGACAGTGTCTCTACGTCAAGTTCCCTCGCCCGGCAGGTGGCGGTTGGCAGACTCGTCTACCACTGCGGAGTGGCTATGGATGCCGATTTTGAGGCTGACGGAACGAGTGTCTACAGTGATCCCGATGCGGTGTGGGCTCTGCGCAATGTGTTCGGTTACGCCTGCGAGGGTATGTTGTACCGAAGCGATTACGCGACAGCCGTGTGGTATGCAAGAGTCCAGGCCGACATCGACTTGGGGCGCCCGGTCTACTACGCCATGCAGTCGCTCAGCGGGGGACACGCTGTAGTCTGCGACGGATACCGGAACAGCAGCGAGATCCACCTCAACTTCGGTTGGTCCGGAGCCGGGAACGCTTGGTATAACTTGGACTCCGTTGTTTTCGACGGCGACACGTGGAGCGAACACGCAGCGATATTTTCGATTGCGCCGCTTGAAGTCGCTGAACTCGCGACGGCTCTCGACGGAGTCGGCCTGACGTGGGTGACGGGCGGGAGTGCGGCGTGGTTCGGCCAGACGGCCATTATGCACGATGGCGAGGATGCTGCGCAAAGCGGCGTGGTTTCAGACAGCCAACAGACGTGGATGCAAACCAGCGTGACGGGGCCAGGGGTTGTTAGTTTCTGGTGGAAAGTTTCCTCGGAAAAGGATTACGATTTCTTGAAGTTCGCCATCGACGGTGTCGACCAGGCGGGAAGCATCTCGGGGTCAGTGGACTGGCAGCAACAAAGTTTTACGGTCGGCTCTGGACAACACGCGCTGAAGTGGGCCTATGCGAAGGACGAGAGCAACAGCGTGGGCAGCGACGCTGGCTGGGTGGACCAGGTGGCCTGGACCGTGACACGTGGAGTCTCCAGCATTGGGGAAGTGCAGAAGATCGGAAACGATTCTGCGTACCCACTGAACGGCAGCTATTGGCTGACGTGCGACGTCGATGCGTCCGCAACGGTCGCCTGGAACAGCGGCGCGGGGTTTGCGCCGATTGGGAAAGAGACGGCACCTTTTGTCGGCCTTTTCGACGGCAAAGGCTTTCTCATCCGCAATCTCACGGTCAACCGCCCGGCGGAAACGAATGTCGGGCTTTTCGGAGTGATCGGCGGCGAAGGCTGCGTAAGCAAGCTAGGGCTTGCAGGCGCTTCGGTGACGGGCGGGAACTCGGTCGGCGGCCTTTCCGGCGCGAATGCAGGAATGCTCTCGTACTGTTTCTCTGTGGGTGAGGTGACGGGTGGCTTGTTGGGTTCAGGGGTTGGCGTTCTGGTCGGCGTGAACAGCGGGACCGTCAGCAATTGTTATGCGACTGGACGTGCGGAGGGGTGTTTCGATGTGGGTCGGCTGATTGGCGTGAACGGTGCCGAAGGCGAAACGGTGGGGTGGGTGGAGCAGTGCTATGCGACGGGTTCTGCGACGGCGCATGGCCAGGAATGGGCGTCCGGTTTAATAGACAACAACTATGGCACGGCAAGCGGGCTGTACTGGGACATGGAAACGGGAGCAGGGCTGGGACACCCCGACGGTGACGGGCGGACAACAGCGCAAATGCAGCAGCGGGCCACGTTTGCAGGGTGGGATTTCACCAACGTGTGGGCCATCGTTGAGGGAGCCGGATATCCATATCTTCGGGCGCTGTCAGTTTTCCGGCTGACCTTCGACAGCCAGGGTGGCTCTGCGACACCAGCGACCAACGTTACGGTCGGAGCTTCCTATGGCACATTGCCTGTCCCGACACGTGCGGGCTACACATTCGAGGGCTGGTGGACGGAAGTGGGCGGCGCGGGAACGCAGGTCACCCGTGCCACCGTGGTGCCGACGGCCACGGACCATACGGTTTTCGCCAAATGGGCCGAAATTCCCAACCAGCCACCTTTGATAACGAAAGGATCCCCTGTGACCAGTCCTGCGGCGCTCAACGAAGGCGCGTCGGTTACCTTCAGTGTAACGGCGAGCGACAGCACCGATCCGCAAACGACGCGCGGGATGTCCAACGTCACCTGGTATGTGGATGGCACGCTGAAACAGGAGACGAAGACTGGCGCACCGAGTGCCATCACCAGCGTCTACACACTGAAGACCGATGCGAATACGGTACAAGGCTCTGCATCCAGGGGCGTGAAAGTCACGGCGATCGCGCGAGACCGGCTGGGAGGAGTCACCGAGACTAACTGGACGGTGCTTGTGAGCAATGTGCTCGCCAGCCAGACGATCACCTTCAAGGTTCTGCCTGTGACTGGGTTGGACACCACGAATTTCAATCCCGGCGCGACCGTGTCGTCGGGCCTGCCGATAACCTATGCGAGCTCCAACGGGTCTGTGGCACAGATCGTGGACGGTCTGATCCATGTCACGGGGGCGGGTGCGGCTGTGATCACGGCGAGCCAGCCGGGAAACGCTGACTACAAAGCCGCTACACCGGTCAAACAGACGCTGACGGTCAAGGCAAGGCTCTCAGCCGAGGTGATGCCCGGCGGTGGGACGGTGACGGGTGCGGGGCTTTACGCACCAGGCGTGAAGGTCGCGTTGACGGCGAAACCGTGGGCCGATTATACGTTTCTGCGCTGGGAGGACGGTTCGCAGACAACCGCCAGAAACCTCATGATGCCGAATACGAATGTGACAGTAGCGGCATTCTTTGGGCTGACGACCAACGTGCCCGCGCCTGAGATCGCTGACCCGGCGGCACAGCGGGCGATGGTCGGCGTGGCGTTCTCGTTGCCTCTGGGCATCACTTCCGGAAGCCTGCCGGCGGTGACCGTGACGGGCCTGCCGGCGGGCCTTAGCTACAGCGCGGCCGCAAGGGCGATCACCGGCGTGCCGACAGCGGCCGTCACCAACAAGCAGGCGACGGTCACGGCGAAGAATGTGAACAAGGTGCCGACCACAAAATCCATCATCATGACGGTTGACCCGCTGCCCGCTTGGGCTCAAGGTGCATTCAACGGCGCGGCGGGGATGGGCGCGCTCGGTTCGGGTGCTGCGTCCATGAGCGTCACAGCCCTTGGCGGTGTGACCGGAAAACTGACCCTGCGGGGAACAAATTACAGCTTCGACGCAAAGTCCTTTGCGTACCGAGATGACGAGGGTGCATTCTGGTTGACCTCCACAGCAAAGGTGTCGAAGGTGGCCCTGCCACTGGCGCTGGCGGTGAAGGTGCCCGAGAGCACTGATTCCTCGGGAACGGTGCCTGCGACCTTGAGCAGGGCGGACGGCAACCTCGGCGAGAGCGGATGGGTCACCTTGTACCGCAACGTCTGGAAAGATCCGGGGATGGTCACGGTCGTCACCAACAGATACGCCGGCTATTACACAGCGACGTTGCCGGGCGGCGGCGAGCACGGCAGCGGCTACCTGACGTTTACGGTGGACAAGGCGGGCGGCGTGAAGACGGCTGGCAAACTGGCGGATGGCGCGGCGGTGTCGCTGAGCGGGACGTTGATCCTTGACGAGGCCGGAACGGTCTGGACGGTTCTGTACGCCTCGCCAGCGGCCTATAAAGGGGGAAGTCTCTTCGGTTGCGCCGAGTTCTATAAGGCGTCGGGTAGCTCGACCCTGTTCGTACGCCCGCTGGGCGGTGCACACTTCCTGTGGGCGAGCCTCAACCCGCAGGCGACGGGAGACTATGGCGTTGGTTTCAACTGGGAGCTCGGTCTGACTGGCGGTTGGTACGACACGGTCGGCAACCTGTACGACTATTACCGTGACGAAGCGCTGAAGGTCGGTACGGACGGGAATGCGCCGCTGCCCGAACTCGGTGTGGGCACGAACCGCTACGACTCGGTTTGGTGGAATCCAAACGGGATCGCGCTGGCGGTGGCGACCAACAAGTCGGGCGTCATGACGGGCCTCTCAGCCCCGACGGCGGGAACACCCGCGAAAGTGGGCGGCGCTTACGACTACGCCGGTGCGACCAACGCTGTGGGGCTGACCGTAGCTTTGACGCGGGCTACGGGCGTGTTCAAGGGGTCATTCAAGGCGTGGTTCGATTACGCAGCGGCCCCCACGCCGAAGAGCGTCGCATTCGAGGGCGTGCTGACTCCTGAGCGCGGGGATGCGTCTGACGGTGTTGCGGGTCGCGGCTATTTCCTGTGGGCGGACAAGGGGTCTTACCCCAACTCGCTGGGCAAGCCGGTACCATACCTGTTCAACTGGTCATACGATTTCCTGCTGTTGTCCGTCCCAGAGGGTCCGTAGGGCAAAGAAGGTGTCGGTATGGGGAGACCTCGGAAAGGGGTCTCCTTTTTTTGTTTGGCATGCGTATTGCATAATATAAGGGTGTTCTCGAAGTAGAATCGACGGCTTGAAGGTCGGGTCGGGTGTGTTTCACGGGTGTGCGATGATCTTCAGAACCCCCCACCTGAATCGCGGTTGAGCCCTTCGCAAGAAAGGGGTGCCGCTGTCAGGCTAAACGGAACAGCTTTGTGATTAACGGATTGTGCGAAAGCTCGCTAGTGAGGAGGCGGCATGAAACAGTCTACGATAGAACGCATAGGTTCGGTCAGAGGGCTGTGCTTTATGCGTCCCGAACCGGTGGAGCGTGTGCAGGTCAGGCGGGTCGCAAAGCCCCGGCTGTTTTCTCATTTGGTGCACGGCGCTCTCATTTGTGCGAGTGTGCTGTTTCAGACGGGCTCGCTCCCTGCGGCAACGGTTGGAGATCCGTTGGCGAGTCGGACAGCTTCGGTCTTCGTTGGGCGAAACTACGCTCCGGCCTGCATCGCCCAATCCACGCATCGTCTTGCCGCTCCCCCGGCTCTCACTGTTGGCACCTGCCACCCGATAGCGGGCTCGGATGGCCCTGTCGGGTATGTGGTGGATCTCGTGCCCTCGGGCTTTGTCCTCGTGCGCGCCGACGACGACCTGCCACCGATCAAGCTCCATTCGTCCACCGGCTCCTATGGGGAGTTGCCTGCCGGATTCCGTGCGGTGATAGAGGCTGAACTCGCAGGTGAACTGACAGAGCTAGGCGATATGCGCCAGGCTCAAGGCACGCCGGATACGCATTTCCGTTCGGCTTGGCAGGCTCTGACGCAGGCCGCCGCGTTGGACACGGAGTCCCTTTCATTGACTCCGGTTGCGACGGCTGCGGCGACGGAAGCTGGCAAGGCTCTGGTGACAACGAAATGGGGCCAGACGTCGCCTTATAATTGTCTTACGCCGGTTGTCTCCGGCGGCTACGGTGGTCATGCTCCCGCCGGCTGCGGCCCCATCGCGATGGCTCAGATACTCCGGTATCACAAAAGCCCGGCGGCTCCGATTATCGATTTCAGTTACACGGATAGCCAAGGGTACTATACGGGGACGCATTACATCAGCGATGTTGGCGGCCTCGATGAGTATGACTGGGCGAGCATGCCGACCAACCTTACGACCTCGAGTACGCTTGTCCAGAGACACGCAGTCGGGCGGCTGATCTACCACTGCGGGGTGGCGCTGCGGGTCAACTTTGAGGCCAGCACGACAGGCGTGATCAGCGTACTTTATTCTGCGAGTGCATTTCGAGACGTGTTCGGATACACCTGTGAAGACTACCAGTCCAGATCCAGCTTCTCCACGGCGGATTGGTTTGGGAAGATCCAAGCCGATGTGGATGCGAAGCACCCGATCTATTACGCTATGGCTTCAGCCGCGGCGGGCCACGTGGTTGTGTGCGATGGCTATCGCAACGGGAACGAGATCCATCTCAACTTCGGGAGCTCCGGATACGGGGACGCTTGGTACAACATCGATTCGGTCGTTTTTTACAACTACACGTGGAGCTTGCACGAGGCCGTTTTTGGAATCACGCCGGGCACGTCGGCGACTTCCAACACACTGACAGTCGTCAATGGCACGGGCGGCGGTAAGTACCTCGCAGGCACCTCGGTGGAGATCTCTGCTGACGAGCCGCAGGAAGGATATCTGTTCAGCCAGTGGACCGTGGTGCCCGCAGATACGGATCTCGGCTCCGATTTCGTTCAAACTCAGGCCGTGACGTCGGTCACCATGCCGACTCACAGCGCGACAATGACCGCAGGCTACAAGTTGCTGAACAAACAGCCCGTCATGACGAAGCGTTCGCCCTCGAACGATGTGGTCACCGTGAAAGAAGGCGTTTCGGCCGTGTTCAGCGCAACGGCAAGCGATAGCACGGATCCAAATCCAGAGTCGCGCGGCATGCAGGCGATGACGTGGTTGGTGGACGGAGTCCAGAAGCAGGTGACCTTGGCGGGTGGCGCGATAACGGTCACCGGCACATTCGCCTATACGCCGGACCTGAGCACCGTGTCGGGCGAGCCCTCCAAAGAGGTGGCGATCAAGGCGGTCGCGCTGGACAAACAGGGCGCGGCGACAGAGACGTCGTGGATGGTTTGTGTGAGCAATGTGCCTGTCGCACAGGCAATCACCTTCAAGGCGCTGTCGCTTCGGACGCTGGGCACCCCGAACTTCGATCCGGGCGCGACAGCGTCGTCCGGGTTGACCGTGGACTATGTGAGTTCAAATCTGGCGGTGGCAGAAATCGTAGACGGCTGGGTTCACATTGTTGGCGCAGGCTCCGCAGTGATCACGGCCCGCCAAGCGGGCAACGTCGACTACAAGGCCGCTACGCCTGTCGCGCAGACGCTGACGGTCAAGGCAAGTGTTGCGGCCTATGTCGAGCCCGCCAGCGGAGGTACGGTGACGGGCGCGGGGCTTTACACACTGGGAACCAAGGTGACTCTGACCGCTAAGCCCGCGGCGAGTTACACCTTCCTGAGATGGAATGACGACTCGCAGATTGCCGCACGGAGCTTCATGGTGCCCAATACGAACGTAGAGGCCAAGGCCTATTTCGGGATCACAACCAACCTTGCGCCGCCGACCGTGGAGAACCCCGGGGCGGTGAGTGCGATGGTCGGCGTGGCGTTCGTGCTGCCGCTGACGGTGAGCGCCGAGTATTTGCCGACAGTGACGGTGAGCGGCTTGCCCGCAGGCCTCAGGTATGACGCGACAAGAAAGGCGATCACCGGCATTCCGACGACGCCGACGCCGACCAACAAAGCTCCGTCCCAAGCTACGGTTTCGGTGACGGATGTCGCCCGGCCGAAGAGCCCTGTGACCGCCGCCTTTTCCATCGCCGTAAGCCCGCTTCCGACGTGGGCAGTGGGGACATTCAACGGCCCCTGTGCGATGCGCAGCGGCTCTGAGCCCGGGGTGGCGGTGATGACGGTTTCGCAACTGGGCAAGATCACCGGCAGACTCTCCTCGGCGGGCTCAAACTACGCTTTCAGTGCGGTATCGTACACCAACGGCTTCACGGTTGTCGCGACGGCGACGGGTACGGTGGGCAGGGCAAAGGTGCCGTTGGTGGTCACGGTGTCTCATCCGGAAGGCACCTCCGGCGGCCCCGCTTCCCTTGGCGAGGCGCAGTGTGGATTGGACGCTTCTCAAGCGGACAACAGGCCCATCGTCGTAATGTACCGCAATGTCTGGAAAGACGCAGACATGACGGCTGTGGCGACGAACTATGCCGGCTATTATACGGCGACGCTGCCGGGCGATGGCGAATACGGCAGCGGGTACCTGACGTTTACGGTGGACAAGGCGGGCGGTGTCAAGACGGCGGGCAAACTGGCGGATGGCACAGCGGTATCGCAGAGCGCGACATTGATTCTTGACGAGGCCGGAACGGTTTGGATGGAGCTGTACACGTCGCCTACGGCGTACAAGGGAGGCTGCCTCTTCGGTTCTGTCGAATTCTTGAAGGAGTCGGGAAGTTCGCCCATGTCCGTGAGCCCGCTGGAGGGGTCGACCTTTCTATGGAAGAGCCGTGATCCGCAAGCGACGGCAGACTACCGCGCCGGTTTCAGCCGGGAGCTCGGCCTGTCCGGCGGCTGGTACGACACGGTCGGCAACCTATACGGCTATTACCGCAATCAGGTGCTGTCGGCCGGCACGGACGTTGAGGCGCCGACTCCCGAGCTCTGGGTGGGCACGAACCGCTACGCCTCGGTCTGGTGGAATCCGAACGGAATCGAACTGACGGTTGTGACCAACAAGGCTGGCCTCATGACGGGTCTTTCGGTTCCGAAGGTGGTCACGCCACAGATAAAGAGTGGGGCCTACGACTACGCCGGTGAGACCAACACCGTGGGAATGACCGTGACGCTGACGCGGGCAACGGGCGTGTTCAAGGGGGCGTTCAAGGCGTGGTTCGATTACGCTACGTCGCACACGCCGAAGAGCATCGCGTTCGAGGGTGTGCTGACGCCAGAGCGCGGGAATGCGTCCGACGGTGTCGCGGGCCGCGGTTATTTCCTGTGGGCGGACAAGAGGGCGTATACCAGCGCGCTGGGCAAGCCGGCGTCGTATTCGTTCAACTGGTCGTACGACTTCCTGCTTCTCTCTGCTCCTGCGGTGGAGTAAACTGAGAACATGAATCGATACAAAATGTTGATCATCGGCCTGCTGATGCTGGCCGGTGTGTTTCTGTTCATGACGATGCGGTCCTCGAAGCCGGTGGCTCAGGAGGCAAAGCGGGAGGTTTCTCTAGAGGGCAAGAAGCCTTCAGCACCGGAAAGAACAGTTGCAAAAACGGCTCGGACAAAAGATCCGGCGCGCGTGAAAGCGTCTTCGAAAGCGTCCTCGAAAACAGAAGTTTCCGAAGTCGAAGCGGAACGCCCGGCGATTGCGACAAAGGGCACCACGCAGACGGTGACAGCGGAAGTGAAAACCCCGCGTGAAAAGGCAGTCGCAGCTTGGGAAACGCTGGTTGACCAGGTGATCGAACAGAAAAACGTGCCAGTGGAAGAGCAGGCCAAGCGCGTCAAGGAGGCGTTTGATAAACTGGACAAAGAGGATCAGATGGACGGTATCCACCGCTCGCTGAACCTGTTCCCTGATGAGCAGTTCCCCTCGCTCTACGCGATTCTCTACGATAAGACGGAGAATCCGGAGGTGCTGGACGCGATCTTCAGCGACGCGCTGAACCGCCCTGAAGAGCTCAAAAATCCGCTCATGAAAGAGCTGGTGAAAGACAAAGAGCACCCCTGTTTCTTCGAATCCGCCCGCATCTTGGATGTCATTGGCGAACTGGACGCGAAGCCCGCACCCGCTCCTGCGCCCACTCCGACTCCTTGACCAGGCTATCGACGACGTCGGCAGGACGGAGCGCAGGCGGCAAGACGTTGAAGGTATACGTTTCGATCTCTAGCGGATAGCCGTGTGCGGTCACGTGTGCGAAGAACTCGGGTGTGAGGTCGGTGTGCGTCGAACCGAGCACATCGTCGCCCGCGTAAAAAAGCGGCACGTGGAAATGCGTGCGCAGTTCGCAGCCCGCGTGCTGGCGTGCAGCCTCTAATGTTTCCGTTGTCAGATCCGGAAGCGCGACCATTCTACCGCGCGGCAGACGGATCTTGGTCTGATGCAGGTACACCGGGTCGATGAATGCGGCGAGCCGCTTCAGGGCGTCGTCAGTGATTGTCGTGCGTATTGCCGCGCTGAGCTGGATGCGCGCCACGCGGATGCAGGCGCTTTCGAAGCGGATCAGAGCGGTGAGCGGATCTTCGAACTCCACGGCGAAGTGGCAGGTGTCGAGACAGAGGCCCGCATACGTGCGCAGCAGCGTCTCCGCCTCGTCCGGTGTGCGGCGGTTCTTGAACGTCAGCCAGCGTTTGCCCTCGGTCAGCAACTCGTCTTCGAACCAGGCGATCACCTCGTCCGTGTCTTCCAGCAGGCAGTCGGGTTCGGGCTCGATTGCGAGCACGACCTCGCGTCCGGTCCGGACCTTCAGGTCGTGCAGAAATTCCGCCAGGATCGCGATCTGCCGCGCAAAGAGGACGCCGGCCCCCTGACTCCTGATCTCTGCCCCCTGATATTTGTATCCGAGCGGCACCGTCGAAATATTGCCGGTCTGGCCTTCGGGAATAAGTGCGGCGAGAATCGTCGCGAGCCGTCCCGTATAGGCCAGGCGTTCGGGTGTGGACCAGTCGGGCTGATAGACTGCGGTCTTGACCGCGGCATGGTGGAAGGTGCCGTAGGGGAAGCCGTTGATGCCGGTGACAAAGAAGTCGTGCCGCATGAGCAGCTCACGAAAGGCCTCCAGCTCGGCGGGGTGGTCGAGCTCGTTCGCGGCGGGTGCCGCGATGCGCAGACCGAGCGGATAGGGCGCGCCGGGGCAAAGGCGCGCTTTAACGGCACACGCGTACTTCTCGATGGCGGCGCGGACGGCGCTCAGGTCTTCGCCGGGATGGATGTTCTGGCAATAGGGAATGGGCATAGAGAAGTTACACGTTCCTGGTTAACGGTTGGGGAGGGCCGTCAGAGGGCGAGCCGCACGGGCTTCGAGTGAGGCCGGTTGCGCTGAAGTCGGCGTGGCGGTCAGGGAAAATCCGCGGACCTGCATGACGCTGTCATAGGTGCCGGGCATTTCCCAGCCGAAGTTGAGGCCGCTCACGTAGAGATCCTGGAAATCGGTGGTGGCAAGATAACCGTTCTTTCGCGCAAGTTTGTAGGCATAGGCGATCCACGGGGCGACATCGACATGGATGTCCACCCAGCGCGCATCTTTTCCCGCGAGGAGGCAACCGTTCTTGACGAAGCCTTGGCCCTCTGCGATGCAGGCTTTTCCGGGCAGGGAGTAAATGAATTTTCCGGAGGCGTCGGCTTTGCCGCCGTCGCGCTGATAGCTCTCTTCCTTGACCGGATAGCGGTTGTCGAAGATGGGGACGCCGAACCACAGCATGTCGCCGAAGCCGTCGTCGCCCTGCTGGAGGTTCTGCACATACAGGAAGAGCTGGAACTGGGCGGCGTGGAGCTTGGGGTCGGCGTCCGGGTGCCTGTCGACGAAGGAGTCCAACCGGCACGACATCGCAACCTCCAGGCGCTTGATGTCAGCCACATGGCAGGTGCGTGAGGGGTAGCGTGTGTCCGTCAATGCAGTCTGAACGAGGAGATGAGGCCAGGCTTCGTTCTTCTGGCGCGGATGGTCGTAGCAGGCGGAGGCGAAAAGTCCGAGATCAATCTCTCCGCGCCGACAGTCCACAACGACCCGTTTGGAGCGGTTGGCGATCTGGAAACGGCTCTTGTCGAGCTGAGTCTGCTGCGTAATGGCGGGATCGGCAAGGCTGAGCTTCGATGCCCATTGGGCGATCGTCCAAGCGGGCGTGCCAACCTTCTCCGCTGTGCGGAAGACGCCTTTCACTCCGCCGTCGTCATCGGGCCGGCCAAGGCCGCGGATGTCGAGCCACTTCGAATAGGTGGGGTCTGGCAACAACTCGCTCGATGCGTTGGGATCGTCTGTGTGTGTGGCGCAACCCGCGAGCAAAAGAAGCGACAAGAAAATGAACCCGTTCCTCATTCTTTCACCTCTACTGGCTTTTCGTTTACCGAGCTTTGATTTCGTACATGGTTGGGACGGGGGTAACCGCGAGGCACGGCAGCAGGTCAGGGTCGCGGGGACCGGCGGCTGTGTAATCGAAGGGCTTAAAGCCGATCTTTTCTGCGGGTGAGCCGGACTTGACGCGGAAGTCGCCGTTGGCGGGATTTTCGAAGAGCGGGTCGGCCACGAGCGATCCGGCGTCCTGTCCCGTCTCGGCCTGCCACTGCGTCAGCGTCTTCTTGCCGGGGAAGAGGTCCTGCTTGCCGGACGCTTGCCAGTAGAGGTTCGGGCCGAGTTCGTAGTGCTGCGTCGGCTTGCCGTCCTTCTCACCGCGCTTGCTGCCTTTCCAATTGTTGCCGAAAAGCGCGCCGTCGCTGTCCCAGTAAACGATGTTGTTGCGGAAGAAGAACGAGAGGTGGTCTTCGTCGCGCGTGCGTTGGAGCTGATCTTTAAGTGAGTTGGCGAAGATGTTGTTCTCGATGATATTCTCTCGCCCGTAGTGCTGGTGGAAGCCGCCGGTCTTAACGCGGTAAACGAGGTTGTTGGACATGCGGATGCCGGTCGAACCCTCGTCCGTGTAGAGGCCCCAGCCGCCGTAGTCGAAAGCGTAGACGTCGTGGATGCGGTTGTCGTGAACTGTCGTGCCGGGTGAGAGGCCGAGCGTGTAGACGCCGCCCATGTCTGAGAGCACGCCCTGCCCGATGTGGTGCAGGTGGTTGAAAGCGATCTCGTTGTGGTGCGAGTGCGAAGGTTCGACATAACCCCACACCCAGCCGATCGAGACGGCGGTGTAATAAAGGTCGCTGATTTCGTTGTTCAGAATGCGGTTGTACGAGGAGTGACCGATCCAGACGCCATGCGCGGCTGGGTGGATGCGCCCGCCGCCGGTGATGCGGCAGTTGGAGATCGTGATCGCGGAGGTCGTCTTGGCGAGTCCGTCCGGCGCGTCGGGCGAGAGCACATTCTTGGGGGCCTCTGCCATACGGTAGCCGACGTAGGGCGGGCCGATCTTGACTCCGCCTGCGCCGAGGTCGGTCATCAGGCAGTGGTCGACGGTATTGGAGTGCGCGCCGGGGCCGAAGGCCAGCGTGTAGCCTCCGAGCTGTGTGAAGGAGCAACCCCTCACGGTGATGTCGCGCGCGCTGACGAACTCCGCGGCGGCGGGGATATTCATCTCGCCCTGCGGGGTGAAGTTGCCTTCGGGCGGGGTGATCCACTGCGACTGCTTGAAGACAAGCCCGTCGAGCGTCGTGTTGATGACCGGTTGGTTTTCGAAGCCTTGGAAAATGAGGAGCTGAGTGAGTCGCGGCGCTTCGACGCGCGTGTGGGCGGGCGTTTCGCCGGGCAGCGGCATGTAGGTGAGCGTGCCGGTGGGCCTGTCGAGATACCACTCGCCGGGCGCGCCGAAAGCTTCCTTCACATTCTCAGCCCAGTAGCGGCGGTTCTTGAAATCCGACCAGTCGGCATTGAAGGCGCGGGTCTTGGAAAACTTCACCGACTTCTGCACGGGGTCGATGACGGTGGCTCGCATGCGCGAGGCTGACCAGACATGCAGCACGTGAAACTCGATGTCGGACAGATTCGCCCAGGCGGCGTTGAGATCGTTGCTCGCGTAAAGAAACCCGTTGATTCCTGAAGCACCCTTTTCGAAGTCGCCTGCGGTGATGAAATAGCCTTGCTTGGGCAGGCGCGGCCGGAAGCGGCGGGTGCCGTTGACGAAGAGCTGCGAGAAGTCCCACTTGCCCTCTTTCACCTCGGGAAGCTGAACCGTCCATGCGCCGTTCGCTCCGACGCTCCACCCCGTGATCGAGCGGCCTCCGGTGAAGACAGGGGGGGTGCCGCCACGGGCCTTGTAGATGACGGGATAGGCGGCGGTGCCGCCATTCGCGGGCTGGAGCAGAAGCGGTTTTTCAAGCGTGTAGGTGCCGCCTTTGAAGAGCACTTCGATGCGCTCAATCGTTTCAGAAGGCGAGGCTTCTTTGTATTTTTTCACTGCTTCTTGGGCGCGTTCAAATGTGGCGAACGGATGCCACCACGAGCCAGAAGCGGCGTCGCAGCCCTTCGGCGAGACGTAGATTTTTTTAACGCTTCCTGCATGCGCGGTCACAGCCCCAGCCAAGACCCCTGCAAGTATCAAACATGATGCTTTCATTCGCAATCCCCCGATTGTTTTTCTTCAGGATAGCGCATTCATAATCTGTTGTCAGGCGCGAATCTCACCTTGAGGAAGAAACCACACGGGTGATATGATCAAACCACGCTGAGAGTTGTGCGGCAAAATGCGGGACAGCTCGGCAAACAGGGGGAGTCGGATGAGGCAGCAACACGAAGCGTTCACAGGCACCAGGCGCGGGTTCTTGCGAATGGCCGGATTCTGTAGCGTCGGGGCGGCGCTGCCTTCTGGGCTGTTCGCCGCCGGAGCAGCCCCTGCCCGTAAGCCGAACGTTGTGGTGATTCTCGCCGATGACCAGGGATGGGGCGACCTGAGCGTCAATGGCAACACCTCTCTGTCGACGCCCAACATTGACTCGCTCGCCCGAGACGGGGCGCTGCTGGAGCGCTTTTTTGTCTGTCCGGTCTGTTCGCCCACGCGCGCCGAGTTCCTCACGGGTCGCTATCACCCGCGGTGCGGCGTGTACGGCGTCTCGACCGGCGGCGAGCGGCTCAATCTGGACGAGAAGACGCTCGCCGAGGCCTTCAAGGCGGCGGGCTATGCGACTGGCGCTTTCGGCAAGTGGCACAACGGCACGCAATATCCCTACCATCCGAACGGGCGCGGCTTCGAGGAGTTCTATGGCTTCTGCTCAGGCCACTGGGGCTCTTACTTCGATCCTCCGCTGGAACACAATGGCAAGCCGGTCTGCGGCAAGGGCTTTCTGATCGACGATCTGACCGACCACGCGATGGGATTCATTGAAGAACACAAAGAACGCCCCTTCTTCTGCTATCTTCCCTTCAACACGCCGCATTCGCCGATGCAGGTGCCCGACCGTTTCTTTGCCAAGTTCGCCACACTCGAGCCGCAGCCTCTGGACGGAGCAACAAAGCAGGACGTGCCCTTCACGCGCGCAGCGCTGGCGATGTGCGAGAACATCGACTGGAACGTGGGGCGTGTCTTGCAACGGTTGGCTTCGCTGGGCCTGGCCCAAAACACCATCGTGATCTACTTCAGCGACAACGGCCCCAACAGCCGGAGGTGGAACGGGGGCATGAAGGGGATCAAGGGCTCCACCGACGAAGGCGGCGTTCGCGCGCCCTTCCTGATCCGCTGGCCCAACCGGATTCCCGCGGGTCGCCGCGTTCCCCAGATTGCGGCCGCGATCGACCTGCTGCCGACACTGGCCGATCTGACAGGAATCGCCCTTCCCGGCTCGAAGCCGTTGGACGGCGTCTCGCTCAAGCCCCTGCTGCTGGCCAGCGCGCCCACTTGGCCCGACCGCATGATCTTCTCGCACTGGAACGACAAGGTCAGCGTGCGTACGCAGCGTTACCGGCTCGACAGTGAGAATCGGCTCTTCGACATGCCGTCCGATCCCGGGCAGATCGACGATGTCGCGGCCCAGAACAGAGCTGTGGCCGAGCCGCTCGCCCTCGCAGTGGCGCGCTGGCGGACGGAGGTGCTGAGCGCGCTGAAGAACAGCGACCGCCCCTTCACGGTAGGGTATCCAGACTTCCCCGTCACTGTGCTGCCCGCCCGCGACGGTGTGCCGCATGGCGCGATTCGGCGAAGCGCTTCCGCGCCCAATTGCTCTTTCTTCGAGAATTGGACTCACACCGACGACAGCATCACCTGGGATGTGTGGGTCGAGACTGCCGGCACGTACGAGGCTGTCATCGACTACACCTGCCCGCAGGCCGACGTCGGGGCGGCAGTCGAATTGGAGCTCAACGGCAACAAGGTGCAAGGTCGAGTCACGGAGGCGAATGATCCGCCTTTGCTCGGCGCGGAACACGACCGTGTGACGCGCAAAGGCGAGTCGTACGTCAAAGCTTTCAGGCCGCTGCGTCTCGGGCTGGTTTCGCTGGGCAGCGGACGAGGCCTTCTCACCCTGCGCGCCTTAACGATTCCTGGCAAGTCGGTCATGGATGTGCGCGCCCTGACGTTGACCCTTCAACGATGATTTTTGCACATATTCCGCTTGCGGGAACAGTCCGACACGTTTATGCTGAAAGTAACCGGGGAATGGTACAACCTTCTGCGTGTAACCGCAGGAGCCGCGAAAAGCGAGTAGTGGCCATGGGAAAAAAGCAAGCGATCGAGTATGTGGGCTTCTGGGAGCGCGTCTGGGCTTCGGTGTTGGATACGGTCTTGTTCGTTTTCTTTACTGTGCCGATCCTCTATGCCATCCATGGGCGCGACTACTTCAAGTGCGATGTGTTGCAGCGCGGCCCTGTCGATTTTCTGAACTCCGTTGTGCTTCCGAGCCTCGTCATTCTCCTGTTCTGGATCCTCTGCTCTGCGACTCCCGGCAAGATGGTGGTTTCGGCCAGAATCGTCGATGCCCAGACAGGCGGCAGGCCGAAGTTCCGGCAGTTCGCCATTCGGTATTTAGGCTACTATGTTTCCCTGCTCTTCTTTGGCCTGGGTTTCTTTTGGGTCGCCCTCAGTTCGCGCAAGCAGGGTTGGCACGATAAACTTGCCGGGACCGTCGTTGTCCGCCGTCCGCGTCCCGAGTCTTGCCAGTAGCTGCTTCTGTCAGGTCCTTCATGGCGCAAGATCGGTATTCGTCTGTATGAACCATTCGCACCCCCTTGTTTTTTTCGGTTTGCTCATGACGGCATCCGTCATCCTTCGCGCTGCCGACCAGCCGGTTTCGCAACTCGTTCCCGAGCAGGTACGCTACGATATGGCGCTGCTGGCGGAGCGTGGTTTAGTCTCTGATCCGGAGGCATGGACGCAACGTCTGCTCGCAGGTCCGACCTTCGATGGCGAACAGGCGGCTGCGCTGCTGGTGCAAGTGACGGGGGCCTTTAAGCCGGTGAAAGAGGTGCGCGAGGCCATCGATGTGCTCGCGCAGCGCGGGGTGACCTCCTCTGCCGACTATTGGATCAAAGGGGCTGCCGCAGGCCACACCTGCGGCAGCCCTAATCTCGCTATTTTGCTCGATCGCATCGCCGCCCGCCTGCCCATTCGCCAGACGCGTTCCTTCACTGCGGTGCCTCTGGCCGCGACCCCGGTTTCGCAGCTCAAGCCTCGCTACGACGTGGTCATCGCCGGTGCGGGCACGGGCGGCTGCGGCGCGGCGATCCAGGCCGCGCGCATGGGCTGCTCCGTGCTGCTGCTGGAGGAAACCGACTGGATCGGCGGGCAGATGAACGCGGCAGCCGTGACCTCCATGGACGAGGGCGTCACGCTCTGCCGCGAGCGCGGCCTCTACCGCGAGCTGTGCGGCCTCATCGCCGCGTACTACCAGCCGCTGGGCATCACCTGCGAGACGGCTTACTGGTTCAGCCACGTCTGCGTGGAGCCGCGCGTGGGGCGTAACATTTTGCACATCATGCTCGCCGACGCGCGCGGGCAGGGAGCGCTTGATCTCGCGCTGCGCACTCGTGTGACGAAGGTGCTCAAGAACGGCGACACCGTGACCGGCGTGGGGGTCGATTGCATTGGCGAAACGCGCACGGTGCAGAGCCGCATCCTCATCGATGCCACCGAGTGCGGCGATGTCCTTCCGCTCACGGGTGCGCGCTACCGCGTGGGCAACTGCCTGAGCGATGCGATTAACCCCGCACAGCACGTGCAGGACAACACCTGGACCGCCGTGGTCAAACAGTATCCGAACGGCGTGCCGCCGGCCCTGCTCATCACCAACCCGCCGCCGGGCTACACCGAGGCCGTGCACAAAAGCTTTCTGAAGTCGCTCGTGCTGGGTGAGGGACACCAGTCGCACACGAACCGTCCGTACAACTTCGCGACCTTCATCGGTTACCGCGGCATGCCCGACAGCTCGCGCAGCGGCGATGCGCCGCCCATCACCCGGACGCACCTGAACTTCAACAACGACTACCCGAACGATGTCGGAGACCTTGAGAATTCTGACAAGCGACTCAAGACTCTGCGCGCTATGCGGCTCAAGACGCTGCACCTGATCTATTACATTCAGCACACGCTGGGCAAGACGGATTGGGCGGTGGCTGACGACGAAGGTTACGACACGCCTTACAACCGCGCGCAGATCGACGCATGGCTCGCCGAACAGCCTGAGCTCGCCCCATACCGGCCGGTCTTCTATCACTTTCCCGTCATGGCCTACGCCCGCGAGAGCCGCCGCATCGTCGGCCTGCACACACTCACGGCGAAAGAGATCGAACGCTATCCGGGTCAGCCCGTGCGCTTCGCCTCCTGTGTCGCGCTCGGCGACTACGGCGTGGACCTGCACGGTTCTAAAACGGCCAAGTATCTCGAAGCCGACCTCGACAAGCCCGAGGACATCCCGGACGAGCGCTTCGGGTCGCGCGGTATCGGCCCCTTCGCGATTCCGTTCGAGTGCTTCATCCCAGAGCGTATCGACGGCTTCTTGCCTGCGGAGAAGAACCTCTCGCAGTCGCGCCTTGCGAACGGTGCCACGCGCCTGCAGCCGCACACGCTGCTGATGGGGCAGGCCGTCGGCGCGATCGCCGCACTTGCGGTGCAGAACAATGTCCAGCCACGTCAGCTCGACCCGGTGCTGGTGCAGCTCGCGCTGCTCGCTGCGGGCGACACGCTTTTTCTCACGCCCGTCGCCGACATCCGGCAAAGCAATCCCGACTGGAAGTCCGTGCAGCTCGCGCTCACGCACAGTTTGCTGATCATGAAGGACCGCAGCTTTGAACCCAACAAGCCGCTCACCGCCGGCGAACTGGACGCGGCGCTCAAGCTCCTCTCCGACGACAAAAATCTGCTGCCTTCGCTCTCTCTGCCTCTTTCCCGCCTCGAAGCCGCCCGCGCCTTCAGCGCCTTTCTCGAACAGCGTGCGCACGTGAGGCTAAAGCGGTCTCGGGGCAACTGATCGGAAGCGCGCCCGGAAAGGAATTCGGATGCGAAAAATATGGATGATGGCAGCCGTGTGCATCGGAGTAGCGGCATACGCGGCTGAGCCTGCAGTGCTCCTGACAGGCGGTGACATATCGGCGCTGCCCAAGTTGGAATCGCTGGGTGCGGTGTACAAAGACAACGGCCAGGCGGGCGACGCTCTCCGCATCCTGCGCGACCACGGCAGCACCTGCTTCCGCGTGCGGCTGTTCGTCAACCCGACCCTGAAAGAGGTGGTCGTCCAAGACCTGCCCTATGCGCTTAAACTGGGTCAACGCATCAAGGCCACTGGAGCAAGCTTCCTGCTTGACCTTCATTACTCCGACACGTGGGCCGATCCGGCAAAGCAAGGCAAGCCCGCCGCGTGGACCAATCTCACTTTCACCGCGCTGGAAAAACAGGTCGAGACGTATACGGCCGATGTTCTGAAAACTTTTAAAGAGGCACAGTGTTTGCCGGATATCGTGCAGGTCGGCAACGAGATCACCCCGGGATTCCTCTGGCCGGACGGCAAGATCGGTGCGCCCAAGGGCGGGTGGGAGCATTTCTCGGCACTTCTCAAGGCCGGCATCCGTGGTGTGAAGAAGCCGTTGTATGCGGATGACCGCGTGAAGATCATGATCCACATCGACAGAGGAGGTGACGCTGCGGCTACGCGTTGGTTCTTCGATAACTTGGCCAAATATCACGTGTCTTATGACATGATCGGACTGAGTTACTATCCTTGGTGGCACGGCGGCATGGACAAGTTGCGAGAGAATCTGGAGCAGAGCGCACGGCGCTTCGGAAAAGACATCGTGGTGGTCGAGACCGCTTATCCATGGCGCACATGCGGTGAGACCCAGAATATGAATTGGCCGATGACGCCGCAAGGTCAGGAGCAGTTCCTGCGTGAACTCGTCGAGACTGTGCGCGCCACACCCGACAGCCTTGGCCGGGGCGTGATCTGGTGGTATCCGGAATCGGTTCGCGTCAAAGGACTCTCTGTCTGGATGGACGGTGACGTTGCGCTGTTCAATGAGACGGGCGAGGCCTTGCCTGCGATGAAGGCATTCAGAGCAAGTGAAAATAAGCGATAGAAATTACTTTCTTGAACGATTAGGATAAAGATTACGATTATAAATGAAAGTCCCACCGCTTAAGTCCTATCGTATTCTTAATCGTAGTCCGTTTGAAATTGTAGACAAGGAGACATGCGATGTATAAACAAGCCGTTTCTCTCTCCCTTCTGGCAGCGCTCTCGCTGGTATTGCCAAGACTGGCGAATGCTGAAATACCACCATCAAAACCCAGCCTCGGCATGAACCTTTCAGGTCCGTGCGACTGGAACACGGAGCTGCCGTTCGTCGACGCCTTCCGGCTCTCCCGCGCATGGATCAGTCAGAGGAGGGGCGAGTCCTGGGGAAAAGGTCCAACGCTGTCGCTGGATGAGCGCGGTTGGGTCACTGAACTCGAACCGGGGTGCTATGCCGAGACGCCGCTGTGTACAATTGAAAAAGGACACTATCCGTCCGGACGCTACACGGTTTTGTACGAAGGCAAGGGAAAGCTGGCCTTTACAGGCGCGGCTTCTATGGTGGAAGACAAACCCAACCGTTCGGTTATTCAAGTGGATGCGGCCAAGGGCGGCTTCTTCTTGCAGATCAGAGCCACAGATCCCGCCGACCCCGTGCGCAACCTGCGCGTGATTATGCCGGGCTTTGAGGCTACGTACGCGAAAGAGCCTTTTCATCCCGATTTCTTGGTGCGCTGGCGCGGTGTCAGTTGCCTGCGCTTCATGGATTGGATGCGCACCAACGGCTCGAAGATCGGTGCGTGGTCGGAGCGTCCGTGCCCGGACGACGCCACGTGCACTGTCAAAGGCGTCCCCGTAGAAGTGATGGTCGATCTGTGCAACCGACTCAAGGCGGATGCGTGGTTCTGCATGCCCCATCTGGCGGACGACGATTACGTGCGTCATTTCGCACAGAGCGTCAAAGAGCGTCTTGATCCATCGCTGAAGGTCTACATCGAGTACTCCAATGAAGTGTGGAACGGCATGTTCGCGCAGAGCAAATGGGCCGGCGAGCAGGGCATCAGACTCGGTTTCGCCAAGCAGCCGTGGGAGGCGGGCTGGGCCTTCACCGCGTACCGCTCCGTGCAGATCTTCCGCATTTGGGAGGAGGCGTTCGGCGGCCGGCAGCGCCTTGTGCGGGTGCTGCCTTCTCAGGGGGCAAACCCGTATGTGTCCAAGCGCATCCTCTCGTTTCAAGACGCGTATAAGCAGGCCGATGCGCTGGCCATCGCGCCCTATATGGGCTTCTGTATTCCGGCGAAGGGCGACAAGAAGTTGAATGCGGAGACGGTTGCCGCATGGAGCGTGGACCAGGCGCTGGACCACATGGCGAAAGTTGTGTTGCCGGAGACAGTCGAGCAGATTCACAAGCAGAAGGCGGTCGCGGACGAGTTCGGCTTGAAGCTGGTCTGCTACGAGGCGGGCCAGCACATGGTTGGCGTCGCTGGAGGCGAAAACAACGAAACGATGAACAAGCTTTTCTTCGCGGCCAACGCGCACCCGCGCATGGGCGATCTCTATTGCGACTACCTGAACGCCTGGACCGCAGCGGGCGGCGACCTGCTGTGCAACTTCTCGTCGGTAGGAACTTGGAGCAAGTGGGGTAGCTGGGGCTTGCTGCAATACGCCGACGAAACGCCCTCGCAGTCGCCGAAATACAGGGCAACCATGGAATGGGCCAAACGCTGCGGACAGGCCGTGAGCCTGAAAGGGGAATAGTGGGGCTGGCGTTCATACGGTGCAGTGTCATCCGATTCCTTTTGAGGCGGAACAAGGGTGTTGGATCAGGCAAGAATATGGAAACAAACGACATTCTCAACACAGCGACCGCAGCCATCGCAAGCCCGCATCCCCAGGCCGGGCCGGTAATCTGCTGGGGCCCGCTGGCTCAAATGGAGAGGCACCCTCATTGCCGTATACGCTACCGTCGTGTGGCTGGCCCTGTGCAATCTGTTGGCTTTGCTCCGCAGGCAACTTACGCCGAACGACTTCAAGACGGTTGACAGTCGATAACGGTCTCACAGTATATGCTGATGTATTTGATGGAGGTGTGGCTTCTCGCTTTCTCCACTGCGGCTCAATTCAACATCGAAGCCGTCCTGTTGCGTGAAGGAAGGCCGGCGGGTGAGGCTGTGAAACTCAGGGTCGGCCTGAATGCCAAAGCTCCCGTGACGATCGCGTATTTGCAGGTAATACTGACAGCACTTCACGGCGCCATTGGAGTCGCAGGCACACAGCGCAAGCGAAACATGGGGAAAGAAGCCCAATGGCGCCCCGCAAGCGACACGGCTTCGCGCCGCTCATGAGGGCGGGCGTTAGGCTTTTGTCCGGCACTTTTCGGCGACTCGACGCTACTTTAATTAATAAACAGCATTGCAGACATCGCAGCCACCTTCTAAACTGCACGACTTCACTGCCAGCACTGCGTTAATCCTGTAACCGCCACACAATATGACCTCGATTAGAATCCCTCTTGCGCTTCTCTCTCTTGCCCTGCTCTCCTCCCCTGTAAAAAGCGGAGCTGCCGATCCTGCCGCAGTCAGCCATCCGATACGCGTAGCCTGCGTGGGTGACAGTATAACTCAAGGCGTAGGAACGCAGAGCCCCGATGAGGAAAGCTATCCAGCCCGATTACAAAGCCTTCTCGGAAGAAAGTGGGAAATTCGTAATTTTGGCGTCGGGGGACGTACCCTGCTGCGTAAAGCGGACGCCTATGATTACAGCAGCGCCCTGCAGTTCACCCCCGACGTCGTTGTCATTGCGCTGGGCACCAACGACTCCAAGACTCAGATATGGAGCGTTCACCAGAGTGAATTCGCCGACGACTATGTTGCGATGATCAAAGCGTTCCAAGCCCTTCCGAACCACCCCCAAGTGTGGGCGTGTTTGCCGCCTCCGGCATTCCCCGGTAATTGGGGGATTACGGAGGACGTGATTCGCGACGGAGTCATCCCCGGCATCAAAAAAGCAGCGCAGATAACGGGCATTAAGGTAATCGATTTGCACGCGCCTCTGCTCGAAAGCAAGAGCTGGTTTCCCGATGCCGTGCATCCAAACGAAGCTGGCGCAAAACGCATCGCCGAATTAGTGGCACAGAGCTTAGCGCGCACGAAGTAGAACGCCGGCTATTTTTTTATAGAACCTCACCTGCGTCGCCAAGTTCTAGAGTTAGGATTCAGGTAGCCTCCTCCATTTTGCCAGAGACGGCGATACGATGATCACTGCGCTTAATAGCCGTGTGTTTTTGCTGGTTGCCGCGATGACCGTTCTCGCTTTACCGGGATCCGCTCATGACGCCGAGAAGCTTCCAGCGACTTCTGCCGAAGGTTTGCTCGCAAACCTCGAGGGGACTTCTGGCGCGCGTCTTGGCGTTTACGCACTGAACACGGAAGACGGGGCGGTCATTCGCTACCGGGCCGACGAACGCTTTCCCTTGTGCAGCACCTTTAAGCTCATTTTAGTATCCGCCATTTTGGGGCGAAGCGCGCAGGTCGCCGACCTCTTGCAGCAGCGGATTCACTTCGAGAAGAGCGATCTTGTTTCCTACTCGCCCCTTTCTGAAAAACACGTCGCCGATGGCATGACGGTCGCCGAACTCTGCGCTGCCGCGATTCAGTATAGCGACAACACATCGGCCAACTTGCTCATGAAGCTCCTCGGAGGTCCGCCCGCTGTCATGGCCTTCGCACGGTCCATCGGCAACAATGAATTCCGCCTCGACCGCTGGGAAGCCGAGTTGAACACGGCCATCCCCGGCGATATACGCGATACCGTCACTCCGTCGGCGATGGGTTGCAGCCTTCAATCGCTGGCGCTCGGCAAAGCCTTGTCGGCTCCCCGGCGGAGCCAGCTGAATGAATGGCTGCGCGGTAACACGACGGGCGCGAAGCGTATCCGTGCCGCGGTGCCTGCCGGTTGGCAAGTCGGCGACAAAACAGGATCGGGCGACTACGGCACCGCAAACGATGTTGCCGTGCTGTGGCCTCCGGGACGAAAGCCGATCATTCTGGCGATCTATCACACGCAGAAGGAAGCTGACGCGAAGGCGTGCGATGAAATCATCGCTGCGGCAGCGCAAATCGTTATCCGTGCATTCGCCGCGCCACGGGCCACTCTGGCGGAGCTTTCTGATGAGAAACCCGCGCGATAAGGCCTACCCATACGAAGGGCCCGGTGCATCCCCGTGTGGCAGACGTGCGAAGAGCGGCATGACTCATCTCGGATCGAACGTCAGGTCGTTGTGTTCGAAAAAATAGATGCGTCCGTCCTCCGCGCCGACGATCAGGTTGGGGCCTTTCGAGGTGTCGCCGAACGGGCAGAGCTTCGGTGCGTTGGAGTGTCCGCCGAGATAGAGGTCGCTTCCTTTGAACTGGAAAAGCGTGGGCATCTGGTAGCGCGGCGCGGCATTGCTGCCCACGTTGCGCAGGAACAGCACCTGCAGCCCGTTCGATTTCGTTAGCCGCAGCGTCCAAGGAAGGCCGCGCTTGGGATTCGGGATGCAGCCGTGCCGGGTCGTTCCGACGAGCAGGTCGAGCACGCCGTCGCCGTCCCAGTCAGCCACTTCAATCTTGCTGCGTCCGTGTTGCCCGGGGCTGTCAGACTTTGCGGGAGCGTGCGAGGTGATGGGCGAACCGTCCTCCATGCGCAGCGTGCCGCCGTCCTCCAAGTTGACGTCGTCGATGCGCCAGTAGAGATGCAGCGCGTCCGCATCGTCCTGCATGATGTAGGCCATGCGTCCGTCGATGCGGGCCACGCCGGGGCGCACGCGCCACGCGCCATGCAGCTCCAGTCCGTCGCAATAGAGTGGACGACCTGCCGCGAGCCGCGGCGCGGTGCGCGTGCCGACGTTGAGGAAGACCTCATGACGCGACGTCGCGCCGCTCAGGAGAAGGTCGGGCAAACCGTCGCCGTTCCAGTCGGCTACGGTGGGGCACGTGTAGCCCCAGCGGTTTTCGAACGGCCCCTGAATGCCGGTGTAGCCAGGCTGCACGTGGATAGGTTCGCCACCGGCGCAGACCGGTTCGCCGAGGCCGAACCGCGGATCGCGGTCTGTGCCGAAATTCTTGAAAAAGAGCACGCGCCCCTCCGAGTTTCCGACGATCAGGTCTTGAGCGCCGTCGCCGTCCCAGTCGACCGCGTTCGGCACAGCGAGCGATCCCGCGTAGAGCGTCGCCTGCTCCTGATACACCGGTTGTGCCGCACGGTAGAGCGGATGCCCCTCCGCGTTGAAAGAGCCAGCATAAGTATAATAGTATAGCGCACCCTCGCCTCCGACGATCAGATCTGTGGGCTGTCCCGCTGCATTGGGATAGGCGACCGGTGCGGCGCCGATAGTTGGGTGACGCAGCGAGATGCGGTCTGGGCCGAAGAGCGTGCGCTTGTCCTGCGCCTGCGGCTGGGTGGTGTCGAGCACATAGAAATTGCCGATGGAGGCTCCGACGAGGACGCAGGGAGAGACGCGGTTCGGATAGGCGACCGTCGCAAGCGTCACATCGCCCAGGATCTCGTTGGTCGAAGCGCTGAACAGCCGCGCGGATTCTGTGATGGCGGTGCAATCCGCTGAGGTGCGGAACCGGTAGAGGCCCGTGCGCGGCCACTGACCGCGATATGCGCCGGTGCCGTTGTAGAGCACGTAGTCGAGGCTGTTGGCGTCGCCGTCGGGGCGGTACTTCGCGCCATTGTAACAGGATGCCACGAAATCGACGCCGTCGGCCGTCATGCTCAGAACGGTCACCGAGGTGGCTGAACGGGGCAGGCTGGAGATTTCGACATGCGCGGTTTCGCGGAAGGCGAGGGCGTCGCGGTCGAACAGGCTGTGGGTCAGCGTCTTGCCTTTCACCCAGAACCCATGCGTCACGCCCGCCGCGTCTTGGAGGATCGTGCCGTCCGGTGGCGCTTTGTCTCCGAACGGCTGGGAGACTTTTACCGGCGGCGAGAAAACCGGTAGCCCTGCCGGCGTATCGCGCATCCAGCGATAGAGAAGAAGCGCCTGGTCGACACCCGTGGGCGCGCTCACGAAGAGATCCGGGCGTTTACCTCCGAAGATCTTCGCGCAACCGGCCGGCACGCTCTTGATGGCTCTGGGCGCGGCCAGCAGTCCCGCGCCGCCGTTTGCGCGCACGGCCAGCGGCTGGCCGGAGACCGGCGCCTCCTGCGCGCCCATTGCCGCAAACGCCCATGCCAACGCGCCCAAGCAACTCCATTTCAGACCCATATTCCGCCTTCCGCATAGTCTCTGTAAAACACGGCAGCTATCATACCGTTCACGACTGAGGGCGTGATAGTAAAAAGACATCCGGCAAACGCCACCTGACAGGATGGACAGGATAATAAGGATGGGATATGATAAAAACAGAACAGACGGTATCCATCCTTTCTAGTCCTGCTGATCCTGTCTAAAAAGGTTCTGCGTCTGCCCAAAGGAGAGAGGTGTTTCTCATGAAGAAGTTTCCTGGGCTTTTCATTTCTGCCTTTTTGTTTCTGGTCTCCAGCGCCGCGTGGGCCTTCGAGACCCGCGCGCCGGAAGCGCAAGGCGTCTCCTCCCGCGGTGTCCTCGACTGGGTCAATGCCGTTGAGCGTGACGTGGATGCGCTGCACAGCTTTGTGCTGGTGCGGCACGGGACAGTCGTCGCTGAGGGGTGGTGGGCTCCCTATGAAAAGGAGCGCCCCCACATGCTCTATTCGCTCAGCAAGAGCTTCACCTCCACCGCCGTCGGCCTGGCCGTGGATGAGGGCCGGCTGAGCTTGGACGACAAGGTGGTCTCTTTCTTCCCAGGCAAGGCGCCTGCCCAGCCCAGCGAGAATCTGGCTCGCATGCGGGTCCGCGATCTGCTCTGCATGGGAAGCGGCAACCACAACGACACGCTGACCCCCATGAAGGAGGGCGCCGAGACAGATTGGATCAAGGTGTTCTTTGCGCAACCCGTGGAGCACGAGCCCGGCACTTTCTTCAAGTACAACACCGGGGCTACGTACATGCTTTCCGCCATCGTGCAGAAGACGACCGGACAAAAGGTGCTGGATTACCTGACCCCGCGGCTGTTCGAGCCTCTGGAGATTCAGAACGCGACATGGGAGAGCAGTCCGCAAGGCATTCAGGCCGGCGGTTATGGCCTGAAAGTCAAAACCCGCGACATTGCCGCGCTGGGTCAGCTCTACCTGCAGAAGGGGACATGGAGCGGCAAGCGGTTGCTGTCAGAAAAGTGGGTCGGCCTGGCCACCTCCAAGCAGATCAGCAACGGCGACAATCCGAATAACGACTGGAATCAGGGCTACGGCTTCCAGTTCTGGCGCTGCCGCCACAACGCGTTTCGCGGCGATGGCGCGTTCGGCCAATACTGCGTCGTGATGCCCGATCAGGACGCCGTGCTCGCGATCACCAGCGGGCTGGGCAATATGCAGCAGGTGCTCGATTTGGTGTGGACACACCTGTTGCCGGCGATGCGTCCTGAGCCGCTGGCGGCGGATCCCGCAACGCAAACTCAGCTTTCCGAAAAACTGACGTCTCTCACGCTCCGCCCAGTCGAGGGCGAGCGCCGCACGCCGGCCGCCTCCGGTGTGCTTGGGAAAACCTTCACCTTTGAGGACAATGAGAAGGGGTTGCAAACCCTCTCGGTCAACCAGGACGACAAAGGCGTGTTTCTCGCGTTGCGCAATGCCCACGGCGAGCAGCGGATCGACTGTGGTTTCGGGCAATGGTCGAAAGGAGAGGTGACCTTTGAGAAGGCGCTGACTCTGCCTGTGGGAACGACGAACGGCAAGCAGGCCATTGCCGCCACCGGCGCATGGACGGCTCCTGACCGCTACGTGGCCTGCGTGTACTTCTGCGAGACGCCGTATCGTCTGACGATGACGCTCGCCTTTAAGGAGGATCGCCTGAGTCTTGATCTCGACTACAATGTCATGTTCGGCCCGCAGAAGAAGTGGCAGCTCACCGGACGTTAAGCGCCGCCGCTCATTTGCCGGTTCACAGCCTCTCTGGTGGTCATGCCGCTAATGAATGTCCTTGATCACCTGAACGCTGTCCTTGACGGGGTCGGTCTTGGGCCGAAGGGTCTGCGGCTGGGCGGGAACGGCGGTCAGCGGATAAGACGACAGCAGGGTCAGGATTCGGGAGATCTCCGCAGGGGACAGCGTGTTGATGCTCTCCAAATGACGGCGGACATCAATGGAGGCTTGAGAGGTTTTTTGATAGTCGAAGCCTTGATCACGCAAGTAACGGATGATCTCGGTGAGCGAGGGATCGTTGCCGAGGGATTGGACTGATTTTCTTTCTTCACCCCCAAGGTCTGCCCAAGACTTCTGGAGCTTGTTGAGGGTTTCCCGCTCTGCGGCGATCTGCTTTTGCAACTCCTGGCGCCGGTTTTCGCTTGGCTGTGTTGCTGCCATCAACGCACGGCCCCATTGCGCCAGGCACTCGACATCTTTCTGGGTAATGGGCTTCTTTTTGTTCTTGGCGGTTTGGGCTTCCGTGGCTCCAAGCTGTTTGACCCAGAAGCCATCCACGCGTGAAGGCGCCGGTTTCTGTCCCACCAAGGCCATCGGAGGTGAGATGACGGTGTTCCATGCGTAGCCGGCGACAGGGAGGGCAACCGATTCTACGGCAAGATGCCAGCTGCCCGCCACGGTTGAGTTGACGGCATAATATCCGGGGACCACCGCGCTACCCCAAGCCGTTCCCAAAAGAGTTCCGGCTAGGCCCAGCGGAACGCGCACGGCGGTATCCACCGTGCTTTCCATGAAGGCCCAAGGATAAGCGAACCACCAGCCGAACACCCGCCGGCTGGTTCGCTTGTCGGCCTCGGACCAGTAGCGACCCCATGCTTTCGGAACCCCTTTGGCGGTGAATTTGGTAAGACAATCATCATAGGCCCATTCGAAGGCGTCGCCGCTGTTTTTCGCCAGATCATGGTATTTCTGTTTCTGGAAATATTCGGCGAAATCAGAGCCTGCACGCTGCAAATAGGTTCCCATCTGCCGCGTCGGCTCGACATAGCCGGGGACGATCCAGATGTCGTACCAAACGCCTGCCTCGTCCTTGATCTGGCCGCTCCAGATCAGCTGTCCTTTTTGCGCCAAGGAAAGGAAATACCCGGAGTCAGACTGCTTGGTGCCCGTCGGTTCCGGTGTAACAGCCGAGTAACCGGAAAGGGCGGTCAACAGGGCGACCGTAAGCAAGCCCGCAACTGTGTTTTTGCTGGTCATGGCTCATCTCCTATGTCGAACGAATGAAACTCAACAGCAGGCAGTGTATCATGCTGCGACTTGACTGGAAAGTTGGAGAAATTAAATAGCCTCCTGGGAAGCCAGTGCAGAAAGGACTGGCACGCGTTTGGATCATTTAACCCTCAAGGCTCTGATAATACCCGTGTCGAAAAGCATCTGGATGAAACTCAGGGTCCGCGTGGCGCACTCGATAACACAGGATGATTAAGACAATCGGCGCGGCAGACGTAATAAGGTTGAAACCAGCCGAAAGGAGTCCAGCCATGGGCACACCGAATACAGCGACAACCCTGATGCGTGAACGTTATCTCGACTACTTCGAGCCGAGCTATCCGTGTCGGCTTCTGACGATGTTCCGTGACATTCAAAAGCCTCGTTCATCACCCGGACATCGAGTCGCTGTCATGGATATGCATCGCCTATCGGCCCAAGTCGCGGCGATGCTACTCACCGCCTTGGCCCTCAGCCTGTTGCTGCTGTTCGAAGTCGACCCTGTAAATCGGGATCGACTCTATGAGGTCCAGTGGACGGCTTCCGCTAAAGAACAGGCCCCGGACAAGATCGAAAACCCAGTGGAACCGGATAACATGGCGGAGCCCAGTCCCATCGAAGCCGCAACCCTCGCGGACGCAGACAGCGCTGCCCTCGCTCCTGAGGCGCAGGTCGGCCTCGGACCGGCGCTTCCGATGCAGCAGAGAAGCCCGCTGTCTGCACTGACCGAAACGCTCCAGCCGATCAGAGGGATGCCCGGCTTCAAGAAACTCATCGGCGATTCACGGGGCAGTGACGTGCGGAGCACCTTGCTTGCCGACAGAGGCGGAGACCAGAAGACGGAAGATGCGGTCCTGCGGTCCTTGCGTTGGCTGAAGAAGAATCAACAGGCCGACGGCTCTTGGAAATCTCAGAAAATCGCCATGACTGGACTCGCGCTTCTCACCTTTCTCGCTCACGATGAACGCCCTTCCTATTCGCCCGAATTTGGCGAAACGGTCCAAAAAGCGCTCGGTTTCCTGATAGGGAGCCAGAAGCCGGACGGGCGCTTCAACGGGGTGGACGGAAACGAGTATGCCCATCCGATTGCCACCTACGCACTCTGCGAAGCGTACGGCATGACGCTCAACCCTAACGTCAAAGACGCCGCCGAGCGAGCCCTTTTGCCCATCATCAAGGGGCAGCACCCGACCGGCGGATGGAACTACAAAATGGACCCTAACGTCAGCAAGGAAGACGGCAAATACCGCGACGACACCTCCTACATGGGCTGGTGCGCCCAAGCGCTCAAGGCCGCCAAACTCGCCCAACTCCATGCGGACGGCCTCGACAAGGCGATCAAGCTGACCGTCAAGGGCTTCCAGAAGAATGCGAATCCGACCGGCGGCTTCGGCTACACGGCTCCCGGCCAGGGAGGGCTCACCAGTGTGGGCACGCTCTGCATGCAGTTGCTCGGCGCATCCACTGCCTCCGAGGTGAGGAAATCGCTTGCCCTCATGGACACCTGGAGACCTTCTTTCGACGCGAAGAGCCCGCTCAGCGGTTCGATCCAGTACTCCTGCTATTATGCCACTCAGGCCAAGTTCCACGCAGGAGGAAGGCCGTGGGCCGACTGGAACAGGGAAATGACGGCTCTTTACTTGAAAGTCCAGCAGATCGACAAGGGCGCGATAAAGGACGACAAGGGCCGCGACGCGGACATCGGCTGGTGGGTCAACCAAGATGCTCATACCGACCGGCCGGTTATGGACACCTGCCTTGCGGCTCTCCAATTGATGGTCTACTACCGCAACCTGCCAACGACGGGCAAGGCTGCAACGAAGCCGCCAGAAGAAGCCTTGGCCGCGAAGTCAGAAAAGGGGGACATTCCCGTGCTCATCAACAATCTCTAACCGGGTTCTTCAAAGACTGTCATTTCTGCCGCTCACATATTCCACCCTTCCAGGTTTCTGTGTTATCCTAGGCATTGTGAACGGAAACGGCAAAGATCAGTCAGGCCTTCTGTCGGTGATCGGGGTTTATCAGGCTCCGTTACTGCGCTATGCCGCGCGCCTGCTGAACAATGTCACCCTCGCCCAGGACGCGGTGCAGAACACGCTGATCAAGCTGTCGCGCCGCGTGCCGCCGCCGGAAGCGCCGAACGACGAGGTGCGCAACTGGCTGTTCCGCGTCGCGCACAACGAGGCCGTGGACCTTATCCGGGCGGAGGAGCGCAAAAAGAAGTTGCTGGCCGCTTACGCTGAGCAACACGACTGCGAAACCGACGGCGGCCTGTTTCTCGACAACGGCGCCAACGAACAGGAGCGGTTGGTGCTGGAGTGTCTCGGGGTGCTCTCCGCGCTCCAGAAGCAGGTGGTGCTGCTGCGCCTGCAACAGGGTTTAAGTTATGAACAGATCGGCGAGATCGTCGGCGAGAAGAGCGGGTATGTCGGCAACCTGCTGCACCACGCCGTCAAAGCGCTCGCCGCAGAAGTGAAACGCCGTGAGGAAGGGGGCGCCCCATGTGCCCACATGAAGAGAAACTGACCGCCTGGCTCTTGGGCGACCTGTCTCCCGAAGAGCAGCGAGACGTGACGCGCCACCTCGAGGGCTGCGCCGCCTGCCGCGCTGCCCTCGAGGAGTTGTCGCGCGTGCTGACACCGCTGCGTAGCGGACTGGAGAAGGACCGCGACCTAAATATTCCTGCCGACATCGTTCGCCGTGGCACTGCCGCCCGCCCGAACCGCTGGGCGTGGCTGTGGCACCGGCCGCACGAAGGCCTGAAGCGCGTAGCGATTCTGACCCTCTCGTTCGGCACGCTCTTCGCGCTCGTCAGCGTTGTTCTTCATCGCCCACAACGGATCTCCAGTGATCCCAATTCGGTGATTTACATCTCGTACTTACAGCCCAAAGAGGAGCCGGCCCCCGCCCTTGCGCCGGCGGCGGAGCCTAAAGCCGACGCATTGGACAAGTCCACTCTCGCCGAGCCTGCCACGTCGGAGCGGATCGCGTTGCCAGCGGCTCCGGTCGTTCTCCCCGAACTTCCCGCACCGGAGCGCCGAGCACTCGCCTTACCTCAGATCAAAGATGCCGAGGCCGCACATGAAGTGACTCGGAAGGTGTTTGCTGCCACAGCCGCCAAACCCGCGCCGGTCACAACCGCGCCAACGGACAGTGCGCCCGCACCCGTCAAGGCGGCGAAGCGCGAGCATGCCAAGGAAACAATCCGCCGGATACCTGCTGGCCTGCAGACGAAAGCACTGCCGCCGGCCGGTGCCGCGCTCGCAGTCACCAACGCTGTGCCCACCAACGCGGTGCCAACCAACGCGGTCATGCCCACCCTCAAACGCAAGCCGTGAAAACCTTCGCACGTGCGAAGGGGTGGGGGTTTAATCGGCCTCGGTGTAGTCGCCCGTGAGGGTGAATTCCGCCTTGCCCCTGATGTCGCGAGAGGAGGCTCCGACCTCAACGGCGTACTTGCCCGCGTCAGCGCGGAAGTTCTTTGCGGCGACATCGAAGTAAGTGAGGTCGCCCGGCTTGACCGTGAGTGTCACCATCTTGCTCTCGCCTGGTCTCAGATCGACTTTGGCGAAGTTCTTGAGGGAGCGGACTTCACGTTCCACCTTCGGAGACTTGGCGAGGTCGCGCACATAGAGCTGGACGATTTCCTTGCCTGCGCGCTTGCCGGTGTTCGTGACTTTGACAGAGACGGTGAGTGTGCCATTGGGGGCCAGCTTCTTGTCGGAAGCGCCGACCTTGCCGTACTGAAAAGTCGTGTAGGAGAGGCCGTGGCCGAATGGAAACATCGGCTCGATGGCCTTCTTGTCGTACCAGCGGTAGCCGATGAAGATGCCTTCCTGATAGACGGCATTCGTGCCGTTGTAATTGCCGAGCATGGCGGCGGGAGAGTCGGCCAGTTTGAACGGGCAGGTGTGCGGCAGCTTGCCGGACGGGTTGACGTCGCCGAAGAGGACCGCGGCCAAGGCGTTGCCACCCTCCATGCCGGCATAGCCGTACTGGATGAGTGTCGCGGCTTGCTTGATCCACGGCATCTCCATCGGAGAGCCGGAGTGGTTCACGACCACGGCCTTCGGCGCCCAGGCGAGCACCTTGGCGATGGCCTCGTCGTGGCCGGGGGGCAGAAGCAGGCTCGGCCGGTCGGCGCCTTCGCATTCCAGCGCGCGGCCGTGGCCGTGTTCGGTTCCGGTCAGCACGATGACGGCATCGGCCTTGCGGACGGTGCTTTCCATCTCGGAAAGCGAGATGCCCTTTTCAGAGGGCAGGCGCCAGCCGAAGAAGCAGGTGGACTCGCTCTCGCCGAGCGTGTACTCGACGGTGACGGCATATTCCTGTTTGGCGGTCAGCGCAACCTCGCCGTAACCGGTGGCGGTCGGGAACCGGCACGTCCAGTTGTCCATCACGGGCTTGCCGTCCACGAGAATGCGGGTGCCGGCCTTGGCGTTGGCGCGGGCGCCGAGCACATAGGTGCCGGTTTCGGGCGCGACGACCTTGGCTTCCCAGCGGACGGAGAAGGCGCTCGGCTGAACCTCCTTGACGGGTGCGTTCATCTTCCAGTCGACGTTCAAGGCGCGCTGGAAGCCTGTCGCGGCGGGGGCGCCGGAAAGCGCCTTGTTCGCGAAGTAGCTGGCTTTCCAGGCGCGGACGGTCATGCCTTGGTCCTTGGCCTGCGTGTCGAAGGTGTTGATGGCGCTCTCGGGGAGGGCCGCGAGCTTGGCGTTCTGGTCGTCCAGCGTCAAAGGGATGTAGACGACAGTAACCGTGCTGCCGAGGCGGTTCGTGATGCCCTCCAGCGGGACGACTTCATACGGCGGCTTGCCTTCCGCGCTCCAGCCGCCATTGCAGTGCTTGGTGACAGCGCCCTTGCCCATGACGACGACCGTCTTCACGCCGTTCGGATCGAGCGGAAGAACGCCCTTGCCGTTCTTGAGCAGGACGGTGCCGTCCTCGGCCACGCGGCGGGCGAGGGCCTGGTGTTCCTTCGTGTTGATGCTGCCCGCATCGCGGGTGCGGCCGTCGAAGAGGCCGACCTTGGCCATCACATACAGGATGTGAAGAACCATGTCGTTGACGGTCGCCTCCTTGACCGTGCCGTCTTTGAGGGCCTTCAACAGCGGCTCTGGCTTAAAGAGGTGGATCTGATTGCCCGCATTCATCTCGATATCGGTGCCGCCGTTCGCACCTTCGACGGTGTCGTGCAAGCTGCCCCAGTCGGTCACGACGAGGCCCTTGAAGCCCCAGGCTTTGCGCAGGACATCGCGGTTGAGGTACGTGTTCTGGCTACAGAATTGGGCCTCGCAGACGCCGGGAACGGCCAGCTTGTTGTAGGCGTTCATTACGGCTAGCACGCCGGCGTCTTTGACGGCGGCGCGGAAGATCGGCAGGTAAATCTCGTGCAGCGTGCGCGCGTCGACGGTGGCGGTCGCCGAGTTGCGGTTCCACTCCTGGCTGTTCGCCGCGAAGTGCTTGACGCAGGCGGAGACATCATGGGACTGCACGCCCTTGATGTATTCAACAACCAGGGACGCGCCGAGCGCTGGATCCTCGGTCAGGTACTCGAAGTTGCGGCCGCAGAGCGGGGTGCGCATGATGTTCACGCCTGGGCCCAAGATCATGTCCTTGTTCCGGGCGCGGAGCTCTTTGCCGATCAGGTTGCCGTAGGCGGACGCGAGCGAGCGGTCCCACGTGGAGGCGAGCATTTCCAGAGTCGGCATGGAGGTGGACTGGTCGGACGGATCGTCCGGCTTGGTCGCAGCGGCGAAGGTCATGCGGTCGAGCTCGGCGCGGACATTGCAGGAACTGTCGTCGAAGTAGAACTCCTTGTTGATGCCCACACGCGGGATCGGGGTCAGCGACATCGTGCTGATGCCTGCGCAGAGGGAGACCTTCTCCTCCAGCGTCATCTTGGCCAGAACCGCCTTGGCCTCGTCCATGGCCTTGTCGGCAGGCTGTTGTGCAAAACCGGAAAAAGTGAACACAGCCGACGCGAACACGGTGACCAATTTCTTCATGAGGGACCTCTTCCTGCAGGGTGTCAAATACGCGCTATTTTACCGCGACGCAGGGTATCAAAAAGCGCCATGCGCGACAAGGCGGCGTGTCGATAAGAAATAGGCGGTTTCCGCCAGCGTCTTTTCGTCTTCCGCCCCTAAACCTGCCTGCCCATCTCATAGGCCTCTTTCATCGCGCTGCTCCCTTCGATCTCGCCGATACCCCAGGCGCCGGTGCCGTATACGATGCCTTTTTCGCGCGAGCCGTCTAAACAGTCGAGGAACCCCCGAAACTCTTCAACTGTCCGTTCCAGAGTCGCTTTTCTGCTGTCCGCCGCCGTCAGGATGAAGTAGAACTCCTTACCGGTGACTTCCGTGTAGCGCGTGACCGTCCGGTCGATCACTGTCTTCAGCTGCGCGCACATGGTGTAGAAGTACACGGGTGTCGCCAGCACGATCACATCCGCCGTCACCATGGATTGCAGGATTTGCGCCATGTCGTCTTTATGCACGCAGTTTCCATTGCCCTGACAGGCCCCGCAGCCGGTACAGTAGAGTATGCGCTTTTCGGCCACGCGCAGCTTCTCGACCTGGTGGCCGGCCTCTTGAGCGCCTTTCATGAACTGGTCGCACAACGCGTTCGAGTTCCCCGCCTTGCGGGGGCTACCGGACAGAATCAAGACTCGTTTACTCATCTTTTTTCCTCTTAACCTAATTCCCGCCGGCTGTTGCGTCGGCATATTCCGTTTCCGTCAAGGGATCCAGCCATTCGACTTGGTTTGCGGAGCTGTTGACCTCGATCGCGAGGTGGTTGAAGCCGTGGTCCGGTGTCGCGCCGTGCCAGTGGGTCACATCGGGCATGATTTCCACGACATCGCCCTTGCGGAGGCGGCGGGCAGGCTTGCCCTTCTCCTGATAGCATCCGACGCCGTCCGTGACGAGCAGGATCTGCCCGCCGGAGTGCCGGTGCCAGCTGTTCCGGCAGCCCGGTTCGAAAGTCACGTTGCCGATGGGGCAATTCAGCGGAGAGCTTTTCTCGACAAGCATCTTGAGCCAGACCGTGCCGTTGAAGTTGTCGCTCTTGAAGACCTCGCCCTTATCGAATCCGCCGGATGTGGCAGGTTTCTGTTGTGCTGTTTCCGGAATGACCTCGTTCAGGCAGCGCAGTGCGTTCAGCGTCCGGGGATATCCCACGTACGGCAGACACTGTGTAATGGCGCTGAGCAAGGTCTCCCTGCCGTTGCCCACATTCACGTTGCCCTGGATATGTCCTTTGAGCTGCGGCTCACATCCGCCCAGCGACAGAATGATGGAAAAGGTCAGAAGCTCCCGCGTTTTGATGTCCAGGCCGGTGCGGGTGTAATAATCGCCGAAACAGTTCGCAGACAGATACCGCTGGATGTGCAGCTGGTTCTCCGGGGACTCCTTGTACATCCGGTCTATCAGGTCGCCGAAGATTGCTTTCTGTTTCTCCAGACCTTTTTCATGGCGCGTCTCCGGCGAGGTGGTGGATTGTCCTTCCAGCGGCAGCTTGATACCCCTGCGCTGCAGGTTCTCGTTCGTGGCATGGACGAAATCGAAGGCCTTCGCGATGCCGACGTAGGGCACCGACTGGTAAAGGATCTCCTTGATTTCCACCGGCGTCACGCCGACATTCAGCGCGCCATCAAGCATGACCTTATACTCGCTCAACGCCTGGCTCCCGATGGTTGACGCCAAGATGACCATCAGCCGGGTTTTCGTATCCAGGTTTCCGTAGCGGAGGACTTCATCGAAGGCGAAGTTGTCGAAGACCTCGATCAGTTCCGGATCGGTGGCCTTGAGCGTGGACACGTGGTTGGGGAACAGCTCTTCGTGGGCCCGGCGGGCCGCATCGGTTAGATTCGTACATTTCATGGGTTCTCCTGCGGACAGGGTTAAAGCGGCACGCATCGCCAAGCCTAAAAGGCGGATGTCTTTCGTACGGTTATCGCTACCGCTTTCATGTTGATTCCTTCACTTTGGTGCGAGTTCGCCGTACCAGTAAGAGGCGGTGACTCCGCCGTCCATGAGAAAATCGCTTCCGGTGATGAACGTGCCGTCAGGCCCCATCAGCAGAGCGGCAACCGCCCCCACCTCATCGGGGGTGCCGATGCGTCCCGCCGGGGACAGCTCGAGCATGCGGCGGTATCCCGGGCCGCGCGGGCCGGTCAGTTCATCCTTGGCGAGCGGCGTGCAGATAATGCCGGGGCTGATCGTATTGATCCGCGCTCCGCGCTTGCCCCACCGCACCGCCTCGGCCATCACCCGCAGCGAATTGCCGCGCTTGGAGACCTGATAAGCGTGGAGCGGATCCGTCACCTGGTCCGGCTGGAGCATCGGCAGAGCCAGCAGCTCGTCGGCGGGTGTGGTCGCCAGCGCCTTGTCCTGCTCGGGCGTCAGCGCCGGGAGGCGGTGCCCCGACTGTGAGGAGATAACGACGCCCGCGCCGCCGGGCCCAATGACGTTGCCGAATTCCTCGAGTACCAGCGCCGTGCCGTACAGATCGACCTTCAGGATCGTGGCCGGGGATGCCTGCGTGGGGGATACGCCCGCGGCATGGATGACACCGGCTACGGTGCCGATCTTCGTTGCTGCCTGGACGAGTGCGTGAACCGACTCGCGCGAAGAGACATCTACGGTTGCGGTGCTCACCTCGAACCCGGCGTCGCCAAGGACTTTCGCCGCGGCATCCGCATGGTCCTGGCGCAGGTCCGCTAGCAGGACGTGCTTGCCTACGCTGACCCGCCGGGCAATGGCCTGGCCGATTGATCCGGCACCGATAACGACAATCACAGTACTCATTGTTAACTCCTTAATACTTTTTTCGTGTATGAGATCCGAGATCACTTGCCAACGCGTGCTGTAAGGTGGGCGGGATAGCGATCGCCCTGCACGTGAATGCGGGCGAGCACTTCTCCAATTCCGGCCAGATCTGCCGCGCTTAACTCGACGTCGGCCGCCGCGATGTTCTCGTTGAGACGATGAAGCTTCGTGGTGCCCGGAATCGGAACAATCCACGGTTTTTGCGCCAGCAGCCATGCCAGAGCAATCTGGGCCGGTGTAACCCCCTTGCCTGCGGCGATGGACTCGATCTGCTCGACCAGGGCTTGGTTCGCCGCTCGCGCCTCTTGGGAGAACCGCGGGACGATGTTGCGGAAGTCGTCTTTCGCAAATGCGGTCTTGTCGTCGATCTTGCCCGTCAGAAAGCCTTTTCCGAGCGGGCTGAACGGCACGAACCCGATGCCCAGTTCCTCCAGCGTCGGCAGGATTTCCGCCTCGGGCTGGCGCCACCACATGGAATACTCGCTTTGGAGGGCCGTCACCGGCTGAACAACATGCGCGCGGCGGATGGTCTGTGCGCCTGCTTCAGACAGGCCGAAGTGCTTGACCTTGCCTTCGCGAATAAGCTCTTTGACTGTGCCTGCGACGTCTTCGATCGGCACGTTCGGGTCGACGCGGTGCTGATAAAACAGGTCGATGCGATCCGTCCTCAGGCGCTTGAGCGAGGCTTCGGCAACTTCCCGAATACGTTCGGGACGGCTGTCTTGGGCCTTGTGCGAATCCCCGTCCTGAAAGCCGAATTTCGTGGCGATCACCACGCGGTCACGCACCGGCTCCAGCGCTTCGCCGACCAGTTCCTCGTTGGTGAACGGCCCGTAGCACTCGGCCGTATCGAAAAATGTGACGCCGCAGTCCACGGCGGCGCGAATCAATTTGATCCCTTCGGACTTTTCTGTGGCCGCGCCGTAGCCGAAGCTCAGGCCCATGCAGCCGAGCCCGAGGGCCGAAACTTCCAGACCGCTGTTTCCTAATGTCCGTTTTTTCATGTTAAACGCCTTTCTTTACTCGGCTTTGAGCGAGGCCATGTCGATCACGAAGCGGTACTTCACGTCGCTCTTGAGCATGCGCGTGTAGGCCTCGTTGATGTCCTGCATCTTGATCACTTCGACGTCCGAGACAATCCCGTGCTTGCCGCAGAAGTCCAGCAGTTCCTGGGTTTCGGCGATGCCGCCGATCAGGGAGCCGGCGACCGACTTCCGCCCCATGATCATCGACACGGAGTTCAGGAAGGGGTCCAGCGGCCCCAAATAGCCGACCAGCACCAGCGTGCCCCCAATGTTCAGGGTGGGCAGGTAGGGGTTGACGTCATGCACATAGGGCACGGTGTCGATGATCAGGTCGAAACGGCCCTTGACGGACGCCATGTGTCCGGCATCTGCCGACACGACCACGCGGTCAGCGCCGAGCCGGCGCGCGTCCTGCTCCTTGCCCGGTGAGCGGGTAAACAGCGTGACTTCCGCACCCAGCGCGTGGGCGAGCTTCAGCGCCATGTGGCCCAGGCCGCCGAGGCCGACCACGGCGACCCGGCTGCCGGGACCGACCTTCCAGTGGCGCAGCGGCGACCACGTGGTGATCCCCGCGCACAGCAGCGGCGCAGCGCCAGCCGGATCAAGGCCATCTGGCACTTTCAGCACGAACTTGTCCGACACGACGATCTTTTCCGAATAGCCTCCGTAGGTGGGCATATGGTCGTGACGGTCAAAGGCGTTGTAGGTCACGGTCGGGAACTCGTCGCAATACTGTTCCAGCCCGTGCTTGCAGGGTTCGCAGTGCTGGCAGGAGTCGACCATGCAGCCGACCCCGACAGGGTCGCCCGGCTTGAACTTGCTGACCTCGGCGCCGACGCTGACCACTCGGCCGATGATCTCGTGGCCGGGCACGACTGGATAGAGGGTGTTGCCCCAGTCATTGCGGGCGGTGTGCAAATCCGAATGGCACACGCCGCAGTAAAGAATCTCGATCACCACGTCGTCCGCGCGCGGTTCGCGCCGCGGGATTGTGGTGGGGGCCAGCGGCAATACGGCACTGGCGGCGGAATAGGCTTTTGCTTTGTTCATGGTTTTTCCCTTTCGTTGGCAACAGTGTAGGACAGGCGGGAATAAAGGCGGTAGAACGATCCTGTCTGATTATTGCCTGATTCTGCTTAATATAGTTTTAAGTGAGCCATTGTTTTCGAGTCGTATGTCTGGTAAAATATGTCGCGAGTGAGAGGATATCCGATGAAAACAAAAGAAAAACAGTCTGATAAGCGTCAGGACTACCTTGATCCTTTTCGTCGTGAACTCGTGACGACGATTGCCAGATTAACAGATGTTCAGGGCGTTAAGGCAACAGAAATTCAAGCTCTCACGTTGGTTCGCCGGGATGTGCCGACCTCGTCGACGAGCTACATGCACGAGCCCAGCGTGTGCCTGATCGCCCAAGGGGCCAAGCGCGTGGTGCTCGGCGACGAGGTATACGGTTACGACGCCCAGCACTTTCTTTTGACCTCCGTCGACCTGCCGATCGTGGCCCAAGTCACTGATGCGACTGTTGAGACCCCCTATTTGGGTCTGATGCTGAAGCTGGATTCGCGCGCGATCGCGCAACTGATGGCGGACAGCAGCCTGCCGCCTCCGCGTGCGCAGCACGAGGATCGGGGCATGGCCGTCGGCGAGCTTTCGGAGCCGTTGCTGTGTGCCTTTCTGCGCCTGCTCGATCTGCTGGACGAGCCGGAGCACATCCCCATCCTCGCCCCGCTCGTCCAGCGCGAGATCCTGTATCGCCTGCTTGTGGGACCGCAAGGGCCGCGCCTGCGCCAGATCGGGGCTGCGGGGTGCCGGAGCCATCAGATCGCGCGAGCCATCGATTGGCTGAAAGCGAACTTTTCCCAGCCGCTGCGCATCGAGGATTTAGCCGCTTTGGTTCGCATGAGTACGTCCGCCTTCCACCACCACTTCCGCGCCCTGACGGCCATGAGCCCGCTGCAGTACCAGAAATGGCTGCGGCTGCACGAGGCGAGGAAGCTGATGCTGACCGAACAGATCGACGCGGCGAACGCGGCATTCCAGGTCGGCTACGAAAGCCCCTCCCAGTTCAGCCGCGAGTACAGCCGCCTGTTCGGAGCGCCGCCGCTGCGCGACATCAAGAGCTTGCACCAAATGGCCGCCAGTTAAAAGGTCTCATTATTGGCCAAACGTTCCGCTGGTATAACGTATCGCAAGGGCACCTCGTGTAACCTGTTGAAGGGCGGTTCTTTCTTTGCGCTTCCGCGGCGAGCAATCATGGCTTTCCGTAGTTCATGGGAAGAAATTGCAGTCTTTCCCATGGCATGCCTTGCAAGATCGACCAGGCGGGCTTGCCGCCGAAGATTTCGGGATACGGATCCTTCTCGCCACGCTGCGTAAAGGCCTTCGGGTTGTCGGCGCGCAGCGTGATGGCTCCGGCCTTGTCCCACACCACGAACCCGTATTTCTGCGCAGCCCGGGCGATCATCTTGCCGACGGGCGAAAGGTTCAACGCTTCGACCTCCACGGCGGGGTCGAGCCGGAAACGGAGGCCTTCAGGGATGCGGTTCGGCTCCTTCTTGGGGTTGTAGCCGTCGGACCGTGTGGCCGGCCATGAGATGACATTGAAATGCTCGCAGTCCACCAACGCGATGCCCATGACGTGCTCGATGACACCACGCCGCAGCTCCTCGGGTGTGAGCTGCCCGCCGATAAAGGGCAGGCTGGTCGCCGTGGTGCCGTGGCGGTTCTCCCAAATGCCGGGATTTTTCGAAACGTTCCGCATGCCACCGCCCCAGCACGCCTGCCACTTTCCATCCACTTTGCGCGTCAGCCAGAACTCCCACAGCGAATCGGTGGAGGGCTGATAGATGCACATCTCCGCGTCGGTGCCGTCGGCCTGCGCGGCGTAGTCGGGGATCGGAACGGCCTGCCACTCCGCCTCGAGGCGCTTGTCCTTGTAACCCTTCTTCTGCGCATCCCACTCGGTTATGGTCACTGGCTTGACGTCCGGCCCGGCCACGTAGACAGGACAGGCGTAGGAGGCGGTGTTGATGCTGACGGTGCCGTAGTAGGCCTTGATCTGCCGGCGGAACTCCGCGACGTAATTCACGGAGTTCGTATGCAGCGGCGCATCTTTCGGGATGGGCTGATACCAGAAACTGTCGGGCGCAAAGACACGTTCTCTGGCGAAGGCCTGAACACAGAGTCCCGCGAGAACAAGAAGAAACAGCGTGGATGTTTTTTTCATGGCGTGCTTTTCCCGTTCACACGTTGACTCGCGTCATTTCGCGGCTGAGTTTGTTCTGCGGCAGGTAAGCGCCGGCGCGGCGGAGCGTCTCGACCAGCGCGGACGTGTCGAGGTCGCACGCGGGCTGGCCCGTGGCAACTGACTGCACTGCCGCTGTGCCAGCCGCTTGGCCCATCATCGAGGCGGCGGGCTGCACGCGGATGGAGCCATGCACGCGCACGTCGCTGGAGTTGCAGCGGCCCGCCACCCACAGGTTGCGCCAGCCTTTCGGCACCAAGATGCTGTAAGGGATGCCATACAGTTCACCGGGTTTTAGGCGGCCCGTCTGCGTGTACTCCTTGAGATAGCGCTGATACTCCGCCTCGGAGTCGTCGTAGACATGGATGTCCACGGCCTTGTTGAAGACCGCGATCTGGTCCGGGAACTGCCGCCGCGCGAGGTAGTCGTCGAAAGTCATTTCGTACTCGCCGACGATCCGCCGCGACTCGCGCACGCCCATGAGGCTGCCGGTGGTGACCAGCTCGGCGTTTTCACAGCCCGGCATGTATTTGCGGTAGAACGAGAGAAACTCCTGCACCAGCCGCCGACCGCGCATCATGCCCTCGCTCAGGCTGCGGCATTTCACCGCATTCATGTGGAAGACGTGTCCGGCGTTGAGCATGCCCGTGGTTTCGCCGACCTGAAACAGGCCGGGCACGTGGCGGTCCTTTGAAGTGAAGTGTCCCTCGCCAATCGCTTTTTCGATCAAGGCCTGCTGGTTGGCATTTTTCGCGCGTTTCCAGTCGATGCCGCCAAGCTGAGCGCAGAGCGTGGGCGGCATGATGTTGGGCGTGTCGCGCCCCGCTTCGCGGCAGGGCACACCGCAGAGCGTCGACAGCGCCGCGTCGCCCGTAGCGTCCACGAAGGTTTTCGCGCGGACGTAGCGCAGCCCCTCGATGTTCTGGAGGATGACGCCGTTCAGCGTGCGCTCGGTTGTGTCGGCCTCGATGACGCGCGTGTAGAACCGCACCTCCACCTTGGCGGCCGTCACGAGTTCGTCGAGCGTCAGCTTGTAGCCTTCGACACGGAACGGCGTCCAGCAGTGGAAGCGTTTGCTGTAATAGTCCTCCGTCACCTGCGGCCCGAGGAAGCCGCGCTTGTGCATGGAGGTCACGATCTCGCGCATCAGGCCGCCGACCAGCATGCGCTCGCCGTTGGCCATCGGGTCGAACGCGGTGACAAGTCCCGAAGTGCCCATGCCACCGAGACAACCGGTCGCCTCCACGAGCAGCACCTTTGCGCCGAGACGCGCGGCACAGATCGCGGCAGACGTGCCCGCCGGTCCGCCGCCCGCCACGACGAGATCGAAGCCGTCCTCTTCAGGAATCTCGCGGGTGAAACGATACGCGCCTTTCGTGGCCGAAGCCGGCGTGCTAGCGGTGGTTTGCGCCAGTGCGGCAACGCCGGAAACGCTGGCAGCCGATGTCATCAGGAAGGAGCGTCGGGTGGTGCGGATCATGCGGCAACTCCGGTTTGTTTACTTGATGCGGATCAGCGTGCCGTGGCTCACGATCAGTTTTACCGCAGTGCCGTCCACGATCAGCCGCGAGTTAGCCGTTGCGCCGGTGATCGTCCAGCCGCTCAGGTCGGTTGCGCCGGTGATCGTCGTGGCGGAAAAGAGCGTTTGGCTCGAGTAGAGGTATCCCGTGCCGCTGACGTCGAGTGTCGCGACGGACGGCAGGTTCAGTGCGCCGAGGACCACGATGTTGCCTGCGGAATGGGTGCCGCCATCGTATTTCCAAATCACCTTTGCCCCTTGGGCCACCGTCAGCGAGGCAACCTTCGAAACCTTCGTGTCCGCGGTTCCGAATGCGGCGCCCGAAACTACGGTGACCGCCGAATTGCTCATGCCGCCGCTGACCAGCAGCGTGCCGTTGCTGACGATCGTCGCACCGCTATAGATATTGGTGCCGCCGGCCAGAAGCAACGTCCCTGCGCCCGTCTTGATCAGATTCGCGATGACGTTGGTGTGCGAGCTGTCCAGCAGGCTCGCCGAGATCGTCAGATCGGCATCCGCGTTGCCGGTCACATCCTCGACGCGGAAGACTCGGCTGCGGGGCCCCGACGTCGTGTTGAAAGTCAGATGGACGCCGTTGTACAACCCCGGATCAGCCCGGATGACCGATGGCACGGTGCCTGTCACGGCAAAATCACCGTTACACATGAACGCGTTCCAAGGGCCGCCCATTCCTTGACAGGTCACCATCGTGCCGCCGTTCAGCGTGACGGGGCCGAGAGTCTGGGCACCGCCGCCCGGCGCGATTCTGAACGTGCCGCCGTTCAGGTTGTACGTCGCGCCGCTACTCATAGCATCGCGTGCCGTAAGGATCATCGCGCCACTGTTGATGGTGTATGAGCTTGCAGAGGTGAGCCCCCGGTTCTGGTTCGCGGAACCCGAGCCTTGGCGCAGCGTGCCGCCGTCTACCACCACGGCGCCGCTGAAAGAATTGATGCTGGCTGTGGCCGCGTCGACGGCCGTGGTTCCCGCACCCGACTGCCGGAAGATCCCTGAGCCGGTGATCGCATTGGTCAGCGTGATGTTGGCGCCGCTTGCGAAATCCAGCATGCCCGCGCTGATGGTGTTCGTCCCGGCGAAAGTGATCGCACCCGTGAGTTGAAGCGTGCCCGCGCCCGCCTTGTTCAGCCCGCCCGCGCCGCTCACGTTCACAAAGGTCAGCAGTGTGCTCGATCCGCCCGGAGTCACCGTGACGGGTGACGCGGCCGCCACCAGTTCGACATTGCTGACCGTCTGCGCGCTGGTGAAACTTGCCGCGCCAAAGTCGAGCGTCTGCCCGGTCTGGCTCACCGTGCCGGTGCTCATGTGGCTCAGCCCGATCTGCGTGCCGCTGATGATGCGGCGGATGTAAGTGCCCGCCGGCAAGAAGGAGTTGGTCACGGCCTGCCCGACGACGAGGCCCGCGGTCGAGGCCAGTGTTACGAGGTAGGATTCGGCAAACCCTCCGCCACTCGGAAGCGTCCGGCCGCTGACGGTGCTGAACACCGCGTTGCTGCGTCCGATGAGCTCGAAGCCGCCGCCGCTGAGGATCAGCTTGGAACGGGGGCTGTAGGCGTTGTTGAGGGCTAGGCTTCCGGCCGTACCAGCGAGCAGATTGTAGTTCACCTGAACTTTTCCTGCGGTGTTGGTCGTATCGCCGGTCCAGGTATTCGTCGCAGAGAGGCCGCCGCCCGTGAAGATCAGGTTGCCTGGCCCCGTTTTGGTCAGTGTGCCTGTTTCGCCCGGCTTGTCCGCGAGCTGGGCCGACGGCGAGAAGACGACCGAGCTGTCTGAGAAGCTGGCGTTAAACGTGTGCGTGCCGTTTTGGGACAACCGAACCGTTGAGGGTTTGCTGGTGTTGCGCTGCATATCCTTGGGGCCGCTTCCGTTGTAGGTCTCGAAGGTGCTGCCGTTTTCGATCCACACGTATCCGGCGGCTGCGCGGGTCTGGATCGTGCCGTTGTTGAACTCCAGCACACCGGTTCCAGCCCAGCTGTTAATGCTATTGTTATTCCCGTTGCCGTTGCCCACGCCGATGCGGTCGGTTTTGAGCGTGCCGCCGTCGAGGATATAAAAGCCGGCGGCGCTCGCACTCGGTTTGCCAGCATTCGAAAGCATCAGTGTGAGGCCATAGTCGGAGTTGGCGATGCTGATCGTGCCGTTGGTCTGGCGGTAATAGTTGGTCTGGGTCAGCCCGCCCGCGTTTATACTGAGCTGCGTGTAATAGTTTATGTCGTATCCGGTGGTGAGGTATTGAGGTCCGGCGCCGGCGATCAAAGCGAGTTCACGGGCCGCCATCGATGAGGCTGCGAGCACGCTGGCGGCATTGGTCGCGGATGAGTTGTACACGGTCCAAAAAGCGCTGTTCAAGGCGGGATTGGTGATGATGCCGCTCACCGTAAGACTGCCGCCATCGGCGATGGTCAGGGTGACATTCGTGTTGACAGTGTTGTCGAACGAGAGGGAGGCTGCGACGGCGGCGGTGCCGCTCTGGACAGTCAGAGAAACGCTGCCGACGATATTACTGACAGAGACGCTTTCCGTTGCTAACGGGACGCCGTTCGGAGTCCATATGTTGGCAGTCCCCCAACTCGCGCTCGTGGAACCGCTCCACGTTTTGTCCGCCGCCTGCAAGAAACCTGCACAGCCGCAAACCAAAATCACCAGCAACCGACCGATTTCCACCCAGCTCTTATTCATAATGAAATCCCTTTGTCACGAAACCAACAACCGATTGAGTAAAAATACACCTCCCCGCTCGTAAGTTCAAGATGACACTTGCGCATCTGGTGTGGAACTTTTGCGCAACCGTCCGCCGGTTTTTGTTCGCTGTGACACGCGGACGCCTCGGGGAGGCGTCCCTACCGTTTCGTGGCAGGCTACTCTGTTGCGGCCTCCGTCACATCCACAAGCTCCACATCGTCGAGAAACAGCTTAGGCAGCCGGCCCTCGGCCAACGTCGTCATGCCCAGGATAACCGTGGCGGAAACTGCGCCATCCGGCGCGAGGTAAGGCTGGGCCATGTCCCACCCGCGGTAGTCGGTGATCGTCTTCCAGCCGGGCATCGACTCTTGAAAATTGCCCAGCCCGATCGCTGGCGTGCGCTGTTGCGGCTGGCTGGTCCATTCGATTCTGCCGCCGAAGGAGACGTAGCCGCGCGGATGGCCGGGCTGTTTGCGCTCGATCTGAAAATCCTCGCAGCGGTAACGGAAGCGCAGACTGTAGCGGTGGCCCGCTTTCACAGGTGCCTTTTGGATGATCTCGACCCACGCGTTGCCCTTGCCGTTATTGGCGCTCTTGCGGAAATCCTCGTAGCTGGGAAGGTCATAGGCCTTGGTCGGGAAGGTAACTGGCGCTGTGGTTTGCAGCAGCAGCGCGCGGTGTCCGCTGTAAGGCGATTCGGCGCTGACGGACGCGAAACTGCCGTTTCGCTCCGCCGTAACGAACCAGCCCCTGTCGGCGTCGTCGCGCTTCGAGACAAGCGGCTCTTCGAAGCCTCCGTTCTTGAGCAGGTTCGGGCCCAGCGGCATCACGAGTGCGCTCCACTCTGCAGGCTGGAGCAGCGCCTCGGAGGGAATGTCGGAAATCATCTCAGTGTGGCGGTTGTAGGTGTAGAGCCGCAGCGAGCGGCTCCGGCCGCTTTCGTCCGCGAAGATCACGCCCGCGTCGCCGCACACGTTGCCGAGGCGCCTCGGATCGGACGCGAGGTCTTTCAGCGGGACAGCGGCTTCGAGGGTGTAGAAGCCGTTGCTGCGCCGGACGGCAACGCGTGCGGAAACAAGTTTCCGGATCAAGTCGAAACGGGCTTTGCCGATCGCTGTCTGCACAGACGCGCCGGAAACTGCCGGACGGTAAAGTACGGCGATGGGCTTGCCCTGGAACAGGCTGAAAAGCAGGCGCAGGTCGCCTGCTGCAGCCTCGCGGCGATGCGGAGCGGCCTGCGGGTCGGTCGCCAGCATGAGGTCAGCACAATCGCCAGTGGCGAAGAGCGTCTGCCAGTCGCTGCCGTTGTTGACCAGCGGATTGGGCTCACAGACTTTGCAGGCGTAATAGAGGTTCGTGGCGTCGCGGCCGAGCGCGATCTCGGCGGTGCGGCCGTTGCCTCCGTCGAGCGAGACACCCGCGGTGAGAGGAGCGTCTGCCAGGTCGCCGTCGATGGTCGGAGGCGTAGTGAGCCAGTTCACGGCGAGCAGCGGCTTCGGTGATGCCGTGGGTTTCGGCCGGGCACGAAGCGTGGCAGCGCATTGCACGTCGGCTTCGGTGAGACGGTACTGTGCTTCGAACCGGCCGACCGCCTCGGGTTCGAGTCCCTTGATGCGGAAGATGTGTTCGCCCTGATTGCCGCCGTTGATGAGTAAGAGCTGCCCGTCCGCCGTCTGGTGGTAGTAGGCGTGCGATTCGCCCCAGCAAGCTGTTGGGCCGAGCTTGGTGGTGTTGTCCAGCAGCGTGCCGAGGTAGAGGCCGTCGGAGGTGAAAAGGTAGGGACGGTAGTTGCCATGGTAGAGCGAGGTGCAGACCACATTGCCGAGTTTGGGAATCTGGAAGTCGTACATCGCGTTGTTGGCGTGCAGCGGAGTGCCCTCGAAGCGTTTCGGCATCGCTGACGACCAGAGCCGCTTACCCTCAATGTTGTAACAGACAAGCGCATCGGGGCTTTGCCCGTATTCGTAGTTGAAGCAGACGATCAGCTTGCGGTCGCCGGTGGCGTGGACGCTGAAGATGTTTTGGTCGCCGGGCTCGAAGGCAATTGTCCGCGCTTCGGCCATGTCGTAGAGCGGCGCGCCGGCGGCGGTCCAGCCTTTCGGGTCGACTCGGCAAACCGTCACACGGTCATTGAACCGCTCCGCGTAAAAGAAGCTTCCGTCCGGCGAGAGATCGCTGCCCCAGCTGCTCGAGATCCGTGCATGTTTGCCCGGCTGATAAGGGCCGCTGACGGTCTGCGCCCAGTGCATTTCTTCGGGCTGGACGAGTCCGTCGCCGTTGGCATCGCTCCAACTGTAGTTGTCGCCGAGGTGCCCGCGGAAACAGGGAGGAAAAACATTTTCGTACAGGCGATATCCTCCGCCGTCCCCGACGAACGTGCCGGTCCCGTCGCCATTCAGGCGCTGCTGCGGGTCGCGGTGGACCACGCCGAACGCCGCGACAGGCCGGTAGGTGTCGCCGTTGCGCTGCATGACGGTCGTGATGCTGCGGTCGAGATTGAACACGGCGTATTCGCGTCCATCGCGCAGGAACGTACGCACCTGCGCGGTTGGCCCGAGGTTATGGCCGTTGGGCGTAAACGGGTCGTCGAGGTTGCGTCGACGATACGTGATCACCTCGGGCGTGTAGGCTTTGCGGGCAGAATCGATTTTGAAGCGCGTGCCTTCGACGTTGACGCGGGTCGGGTCGCGCGGGTCGATCCAGAAATAGCTGCCGCCCGCATAAGGCGCGGGGCCGATGCGGTCGCTCAGAAACTGGCCGCTCGCCGCGTTCCAGAGGCTGACGCGCTTGGGCGTGCCATCGTCCTCAGCCACCCAAAGCTTGCCGTCGTCGGTAACCGCAACGCCGCGCGGCACGAGCATGCCGTCTGGCTCCCATGGGCCGACCCAAGGCCTGCCGCCCTCCTTGCCAATCGAACGCAGGAAGCGCCCGTCGCGGCTGAAGGCTTTGACCTGAAACGACGTGCCCCAATCGCTGACGAAAAGGTTGCCCGTCCTGTCGGTCGTGACGCTGTGCGGCGCGACGAGCCCGGTCGTGATGAGCGGTGTAACGGCTTTCGTGTCGAGCGCGACGTGCAGCACTTGGCGGCCGCTGACAACAAGCAGCGTGTGCTCGTCGGCCGCACAAAGACCGACAGGCGCCTCGACCGGGATCGTCTCGCCGGTCGGCCGGCCCGTGTCAGAGTCGAGTGCCAGCAACGTATTGTCAAAGAAGAGCGAGACGTATAGCTTGCCGGCGGCGGCGGCGAGTCCGAGCGCACCGTCGGGCTCTCCGATGTCGTTGCGGAAGTAGCGCGGCTGGCCGGCGTAGGTGGCGGGCGTGAAGGTCTGGTTGTTGCGCAAGTCCCACAAAAACGAAACTTTTTCGCGAAATGGCCACGTCGCGACGCGCAGATGCGGGGTGTCGCGGGTGAACTTCACTGGCCGCCCCGTGCGTTTGTCCAGACACATCAAGGTAGCGCAACCGATGGCATTCGTGCTGTCGTAGATGTGAGCCGAGCCTTTCAGCTCCGGTCCGGAATAGAGGACGTAGAGGGTGTCGTGGTCGAGCGCAAGCGACACGCAACGCGGATAGATGGGGGCGCGCATACCCCATTGCCGTTGGCCGGTCTCGTCGAGGCCGATCACCGACCAGCCCAGCTCGCAGCCGGGCGCGGCGAGGAAGACCCACTTGCCGTCGGTGACAACGGCTTGCGGGTCAGACTCGTCGCTGAGCCAGTCGCCTGTGTCATCAGGGGTCGGCCAAGGCGGATTGCCAGGATTGCAGACGGTCATTTCGTACGCGTTCGCCAGCGGGCCGTGATAAGCGGCCTTAAGGCGGTAGTCGCCAGCAGCCACGGTCTGGCCCCATTGGTCGAGGCCGTCCCATGGCTCGCAGTTCGCCCCCGCATAGCGGAACTCATCTTTCGCGATCCAGCGCAGCAGGTTGCCTCCCGTGCTGAAAAGGCCGAGCGTGAGCTGCCCATCGGCCGGCATTTGGCAGGGGATCCCAGATCCATTTTCCCGCTCGGCGCAAAGCGCGGCGGAACCTGAGAGAAAAAGGGAAATAACGAGATATTGAATTTTCATAAAGATCCGGCACGGGGCTCGGCATCGCCACGATCACACTATTCTTCCCGGTCTCCTGCCTTACAGCGGCGTGCCGCGCAAGGATGTGAAGGGCGAAAAAGCGCCCATGGCGTGAAGTTTGACTGTGCGCTTCCAAATTCGGTTGCCGCAGAAAGCGAAGAGCGTGTCACGGTTCGGGCCGCCGAGGCAGACGCTGAGCACGCGGCTGCGGTCGGGCACCGGCAGAATGATTTGCGTCGGCCCGTCGTCCGCGCAGATTTGAATGCCGGAGCGGGTGGCGACCAGCATCTGTCCCTCCTTCGCATAGCAGACTGACTCGGCTCCGGCGTCATCTTCCCAGTCCTGCACGTGCAGCCAGAAGAAGCGCTCCTTGTTGGAGAGCGTGCCGCCATCGTTGATCTGGTAGCTGTAAGCCCACCGCGAATCGCCGTCGGCCACCGACAGCAACCACTGATCGGGACGATACGCCAGGCCGGTCGCACGTTTCAGCCCCTCATCGATAACGGTCGCTTTTCCGTCGCGCACCAGCCACAGGCATTTGCCCGACACGTAGAGAGAACCGTCGGGCCGCGCAAGGATGTGGCGCCCAGGAACGCCTTCTATGATCACGTGGCGAGAACCAGCCGCATCGACGCATTCAATTTTGCCCGAAAGTTCCGACACCATATAGACCTCGCCCTTCGGGCCGACGGTCACCGCATTGGCGTGACCGCTCTTCTCCAGAAAGACGGAGGCCTTACCGTCGAGACCGATCCGGTACACCTTGCCGGCGGCTGAATCGGCGAAGAAAACCTCGCCGGTCGCGTTACAGGCCGCGCCTCTTGTGTCGGCGAACCCGTCGGCCGCGAGTCTCCAGCCCTCGTCGGGCACGAGCACGTCGCGCATGCGCGGTGCGCCCGCTCCGGCCTTGACTGCCTCGGGCCAGCCCTTCCAGATAAAGCGCATGGCTTCGGGAAAATAGTCGTTCCAACCCGCGACGTGGCCTCCGTCGATAGCTCGGAAGAAGTAATCGTAGCCCGAGAACTGCAGGGCCTTGTCCATCTCCTGATCCAGCAGATACCAGTCGCCCGCGCAGTTCACCATGTCGCGCATGCCCGTCGTGAGGTAGGCGCGGATCGGCTTGGGGTCGGTCTTGCGGATCAGGGTCGGAAACTCGTGTCCGCCGCGGAAGGCCACGAAACTGCCGCTGTTGGCGTAGACGCGCGTGAAGGCGTCGGGGCGTTGCCAGGCCGCGTTAAACGCCGCGATGCCGCCGCTGCTGCCGCCCGCGATGCAGCGGTCGTTGCCGTTGGTGGAAAGGTTCAGGTTGAACTCCTTGGCGATATAAGGCAGCAACTCCTCGACGAGAAAGCGGACGTAGTTGTCGTTGACCGCGTCGTACTCGAAGCAGCGGTTGCGGCGGCCCATGGTGCCGGGCTTCGGCGTGGGCAATTCGCCGGGTCGCACGAAGACGCCCACCGTGACCGGCATGTCGCCGACAGCGATCAGCGATTCGAGAAAACTTTTTTCCGCGCGGTTATAGCCGTCTTGCCGCACGTAGACGCAGGCGGGCTTGGCGGCATCGTACTGAGCGGGAATGAACACCGAGCCATTGCGCCGTGTGCCCGGGAAGATGCGGCTCTCGGTAAAGGTGAACTCTTTGACCGTCCCCTTCGGCGCGAGGGGGTCGAGGCGTAGTCCCGCAGCGATTTCGGCCGGGAGTGTGGCTCCCGCCAGCGGTTTGAGCACCCACTGCAGGTGCTCGTCGCTGGGGTGATAGTCCCACAGATCCTGCTTGGAGCCGGGCTTGGCTCCGCCGCCGAGATCGTCGATGCCCTTGGTGGGCGCGTGAACAGCCAGCAGGGTGACCGAGCCGTTGGGGTTGGCCTTGACGGTCCAGCGCTGCCACGGTTTGCCCGCGTCTGCCTCGAGCACGAGGGGCGTGCCGTTGTTCGTGCCTCCGCCCGTCGCCGCAAGCGCGAGGGCCGGAGCCGAGGCTGGGCAAAGGGCGTACGCGTTCTCCTTGCGCGTTACAACCCAGATCTGGTTATCCGCGCCGGTCGGCGTGTTGATCGAGACGGCCGAGCCTGCCGCCATGCCCGGAGCGATCGCTTCCAGCACCATCTCCTGCGCGCCCACGGGAATGAGCGTGAAGCGCCCGCTCCAGTCTTGGGCATTCAGATAGGTGGCAGAGAGAAGCACCGCCAGAGCGAAGGAACAGAAACCCGGTGCGCGGACTGTTGGATAAAAACGTGAATTCATCGTGCGTGTTTCCCCGTATTCATTGGCTGTGACAGCTGAAGATTGTGATCGCAAGTGCTGAAAAGTGATTTTTGCGGGAGTGCTGCGGTCTCTGTTTCACTTCGGGTTCGCGTAGCTCAGGTAGCGCGCTTCGATACAGGCGTCTTTCTCGTCGCCTGCATGGAACACGAACCGGTAGCGGAAGGTGACGCGCTCGCCGGGCGCAAGCATCATATCGCCAGCTCCCGCAGGCTGCTTTTCAAAATAATGTTTGCCCAGCGCGTTTGCGGCGAAGAGCCCATACGTGCGCACATGCCACCAGGTCGGGTGGCGCGGATTCTGCGGGTGATCGAAGAGGGCGACGCCAACCGTCTTGCCGTTGACCGGGCCGATGTAATCCACCCACTTCGCTCGTTTGCCCCACGCGGACTCGTCGTGGGCGCCTTCGCTGGTGACGATGTGCCCGTGCCCGTTTGTGCCGCTGACACTCATCGTTGCGGGAAGTCGGATGGCCATCGAACCTTCCTTGGTGTCGCCGAGTTTCAGCTCGCCGTGCGAGGCGATCAGCGTGATCTCATAATCGATCATGCGCACCTCTTTGCCGGCGTGGAAGCGGATAGTGCGCTCGTCCGTGCAGACGACCGTTCCGGTGGGCCCGACCCAGGTGTTGAGTGAGCGGATAACGCCTTCGTCTTTGCCCGACTTCACTTCGAGAAACTTTTGATGAACCGTTTTGCCGAACGCTTTCTGCTCCGACCAGAAATCGATGCCGTTGATGTCGCCGTGCGCGAACCAGAGGCCCTTGTGGTGTACATGGTCAGCCGGCTCATTGGTGGTCTTCACCATCGGCCAATCGCGCGTCATGGGGGCTCCGCCCGGCCCGATGACTGGATAGCAGAAGGGTCTCGCTACATTTTGGTAGTGATACTCCGTGAACAATGCGCCGTCGACTTCCACGCGCATTTTGTCGCCGGCTTCTTGGATAGTGACGCCTGCTTCGGCCATGGACGAAACCGCCAAACCGGCAGCGACGACGTTTAGCATTCTCACCGCTCCACCTCCAACCCCGCACAAAAGAACCGACTTCATGTTAGAAGCCAAGTGTAACGGATGCGTCGTTTGCCCGCAAACACCGTTTCAAAAAAAGGCGCCTGTGTTCTTTCTTGTTCGAGAAGCGCTGAGTATAATGGCGGCAAAGGAGGGGAAATGAAATCAGGTTTGCTCACGTGTGCTTGCGCGGGTTTATTGTCGGTGGGTTCTGCGACTTCCGGGGAGCTGCCTCATCTTCAGAAGACCGGAGCGGCCACGCAGCTGATCGTGGATGGCAAGCCCTTCATCATGCTCGGAGGTGAGATCCATAATTCCAGCTCAGCCTCTCTGGAGTATATGGCGAAGGTGTGGCCCAGGCTGAAGGCGCTCAACCTCAACACCGTGCTCGCGCCGGTGTCATGGGAGCAGTTCGAGCCGCAAGAAGGGCACTTTGATTACACGCTGGTCGACGGTCTGGTCAAGCAGGCGCGGCGGCAGGAGATGCGGCTGGTGATTCTCTGGTTCGGGAGCTGGAAGAACGGCGTATCGAGTTATGCGCCGGAGTGGGTGAAACGTGACACGGTTCGGTTTCCGCGTGCGAAAGGTTCCAGTAACCGCAATACCAAAGACATCCTTTCGACGCTAAGCGATACGAACCGCGACGCGGACGCGCGGGCATTCGCCGCACTGATGGGGCGAGTCCGCCAGATCGATGGGCGGCAGCACACCGTCATCACGGTTCAAGTCGAGAACGAGGTCGGCATCAAGCCCGAGATCCGCGATCTCTCGGAGGTGGCCGATGCGGCGTTTCAAGCAGGGGTTCCGAAAGAACTCATGCAATATCTGGCCTCGCATCGAGCCACGCTTCATCCCGAACTGCTGAAGCGCTGGGAAGCTGGAGGCTTCAAGACCGCAGGCACATGGCCCGAGGTGTTCGGCGGTTCGCCGGGAGCGGACGAGGTCTTCTCCGTTTGGCATTATGCGACTTACATCAATGCGGTCGCTCGGGCGGGAAAGAAAGAGTATCCGCTACCGATGTACGTGAACGCCTGGCTGCCCTGGCCGCAGGGCAACTCAGGCAACTATCCGAACGGCGGCCCGGTGGCGCACATGCACGACGTGTGGCGGGCGGCCGCGCCCGACGTGGATATCCTCGCGCCGGACATCTATCTGGCCGATTACAAGGGCGTGTGCGCCGAGTTCGCCCGCAACGGCAATCCGCTGCTGATTCCCGAAGCGCGGCGCGACGATGACTCGCCTGCACGGGCCTACTGGGCCTTTGGCGGCTGCCACGGTCTCTGCTTCTCACCTTTCGGCATTGAGAGCGTAGCCGAGGATCATCCGATCCGCGACGCCTATGCGCTGCTAGCCCAGCTGACCCCGCTGATCGGTGCAGCTCAGGGCACGGACCGGATGACGGCCGTGTTTCAGCAGGATCCGAGTGCTGAGAAGCCGGAAGAGACGGTGACGGTGGGCGAGTGGAACGTGTTGGTGAAGTTCGCGAAGGCCGGCTTGCCGAAGGACGGCAAGCCGGGTGCGCTGATCATCCAGACCGCCGCAGAGGAGTTCATCGTGGCGGGGCAGGGCGTCGAGGTCGGCTTCGGTGCCCGGACGCCAGGGCCACGTCAAACCGACATCCTCAGCGTGGAGATGGGCCGCATCGAAAAGGGTGCGTTCGTGGTGGAACTGCGCCTCAACGGCGATGAGACAGGTGCCAATTGCCGAGCGAAGATCCCGCCGAATCCGAGCAACCTGTTCTTGAACCCAACTAAACCACGCATCCTCCGCGTGCGCGTCTACCGGCATGACTGATTGCGAAAGGCGATTGCGCATGGCGAAGAGCGAAGAATATTCCTCTTTCTGGGTGTCGTTTGTTGTGGCCCTGGTTGCCGCCGCGACGGGACGCGCGGAGATTGCCTGTTGGCTGACGCGGATCGATGACGGTGACGCCAAGCGCGCCGCACTCGCCTCTGCCAGCGGACCGAGCCGTTACAACGAGCATCAGGACGAGGGTTATACCCTGTTGCACAAAGGGCGTGTTGCAGAAGACGCGAAAGCTCCGGCGGGCACAGTCGCCACGATCACCGTCGACCGCACCCAGACGTTTCAGACCATGATCGGCTATGGCGCAGCCATGACTGACTCTTCGGCCTGGGTCCTCATGCGGCTGAAAGAGCGTAACCCGGCTCTGTACGCCTTCACCTTGCAAAAGCTCTTTTCCTCCACGGACGGCGCGGGTTTCAGTCTTTTGCGTCTGCCCATGGGCGCATCTGACTACACGGCTACCTCGAATTTCTATACTTACTGTGACGAGCCGTCGCCCGATCTTCGCGGCTTCTCGATCGCACATGACCGTGAGTACGTTATTCCGGCACTCCTGGAAGCCAGGAGCGTGAGCCCCGATCTTCGCATTCTCGCCTCGCCTTGGAGCGCCCCTGCGTGGATGAAGGTCAACGGCAGTCTCGAAGGCCTATCCGCTGCTCAGAAAGCCGCAGGTGCCGCCAATCGGCTCAAGCCCGAATGCGTGGGCCTCTATGCCGATTATTTCGTTAAGTTCATTGAAGCCTATCAGGCGGCTGGCCTTCCGATTTGGGGAGTCACGTTGCAGAACGAACCTCAGTTCGATGCGGCACACTATCCCTGCATGCGGATGGACGAGGCCGATCAGATCGCTCTGGTCCGGTCGCTCGGGCCCAAGTTAGCCGCCAAGAAGCTGACGGCCAAAATTTTTGTTCACGACCACAACTGGGTTTTGCACCCGGACGACAGAAAGGTCATTGGCAATGACGCCAAGATGGACCCGGTTGCCAGCGTCACGGAAATCTTTTCCGATCCCGAGGCGGGGCGCTATATCGCGGGAAGTGCGTGGCACGGCTACTCCGGCGGGGTTCGCGACATGCAGCGTGTGTACGCGACGCTTCATGCGGCGTTTCCCGACAAGCAGCTTCTCTTCACCGAACTTTCGGGCTGGGGAAAGAACCGTGGCGCGTGGTTCGGCGACATTGCATGGGGCATGGACCGCATGTGGATGGGAGGGCCACAGAGCGGCTGCCAGTCCGCTCTGCTGTGGAACCTTGTGTTGGACCACCGCTTCGGGCCGACACTGCGCAAGGATTCTGTCGCTACCGCAATGGCCGCAGTCAACACCGACCGCTTCGACGAGGTCCGGTTCGAACGCGAGTTCTACGCCATGGCTCAGCTCTCTCTCGCGGCGCGGCCGGGCGCGAAACACGTGGCCGCCTCGCTTGCGAGTGAGTCGGAGCTGGACCGTGTGGCCTTTGTCCACCCGGACGGACGGACTGCCCTCGTCGTTTTCAACAAAAACAAAGCCTCACGCGATATCTGTGTGACCGACGGCCGCGCACGCTTCACCTACGAGCTTTCTGGGCGGAGCATCGTCACTTTCGTTTGGTAACGGATGCGATAAGGAGTTCAGCGACATGGAGAAGATCAGCGTAGCAGTTGTGTTTGCAGGGGTCGCCATGCTTGTCCATAGCGCCACTTTTTATTGCGATCCAAAAACAGGTGCGGCGCAGGGCGATGGCAGCGCTGTGCGGCCGTGGCGGACGGCCGAGGAGGTGCTGGGGGCCCGCCTGATCCAGTTGACGGACTCACAAGGCAAGCTTGCGAATCCGACGGCGCCTGTCAAAGCGGGGGACACCGTTCTGTTGCGCTCCGGCTGGCAAGGGGTGATCCGAATCGCCTCCAGTTACAATGCGCAGCCGATCACCTTCGCTGCGGACGCGGGACAAACGCCTCAGGTCGGCTGGATTGAAATCGGTGAGGGCTGTAACTGGATCGTCAAAGGGCTGACCGTGTCGCCGTCGCTTTCACCAGCTCCGCTCGACCGCCTTCCAAAGAATCTCGTGACGCTGGGTGAGCATGGAGGCGAGGCGAGCAGCAATCTGGTCGTCGAAGCGTGTTTCGTTTACTCGACGCTTGACACGGCGGCGTGGAGCGCGAAAGACTGGATGGAGAGACCCGCCTGTGGCATCTGGCTGGGACGGCACGGGAAGGCACACCTCGCACGCAACAACTACGTGCTCAACACGCGCTTCGGAATCAACCTCTGCGCGCCCGAGTGCGTAGCCGAAGGAAATGTGATCGACAGCTTTTCCGGTGACGGCCTGCGCGTGATGCGAGACGGCCAAGTGGCCCGATACAATGTGATCAAGAACATCTACGTCAGCCAAGAGGACGGCGACGCGAACCACGACGACGGCATCCAGGTTTTTCTCTTCAACAAGGGGACGGGGTTGGTGCGCGGTGTTAATATTTGCGAAAATCTCATCGTTGCGTGCGAGCGGGACGACCTGCCGTTTCGGGCGCCGATGCAAGGCATCGGCTGTTTCGACGGGCCGCTGGCGGGATTCACTGTGGCTGGCAACGTCGTGCTCAACAACACGTGGCACGGGATCTCGCTCTATGACGCGCAGGGTTGTGCTGTGTCGAACAATGTGGTCTTCAGCCGGTGGCCGAACCGAGAACAGCCTTGGGTCATGCTCGGTCAGAAAAAGAAGAGCGCGCACGGCAATACGGTTCGCGACAACTGGGCGCGCGCATTCAATCTCAAGGACGATGCCGCCGTAAAGGCTGAGAACAACCGTCCCGTGACGGAAGCGGAATTTCTCAAACGACAGGCGGAGCTGCTGGACACGATCAATACCCGTTACGGCAAGATCCATCCGGCTGCTCAGCGCCCGAGGCTGTAAGGTTGGGACGGACGGCTTCGCCCGTCCGGACAGTCCCAGCCTAGTCCGTCGCGAATGCCCGGCGGGCGAGTTCAGCCGCTGCCTGGGCATCACCCTTGAACGGCCGCAGCACGAACGTGTAGCGATAGGCCTTCTTGGCAGGCAGCATGAACGCATCGTGCTGCATAGCGCCCCAGCTGTTGTCGCCGCCTGCGCCCAGTTGCGCCAGATCTAAGTTCAGCGTCACGTCTTCGCGACGCGTCATCTCCCAGGAATGCGCATGGCTCATCAGATCGTCTGTCGTGTAGTGCAATGCGTTGACGCTCAAACGCGGCTGGCCCACGGCCAACAGTCCGATCCCGTCACGGTCGCACAGCGTCACCCAGCGCACGTCGACTTTGTTGCCGGTTTCGCCCGGCTCCGTGTAGTCGAAGAACTGCTCCTCCACTTTACCGCTGTACACATCCACGCGGGCGTCGCAGCGATCCGAATAGGTCTCCTGCGGTCCAGGCCCATACCAGCGGATGTTCTCAAAGCCAGCCGGCACCGTCATCTGCAGACCGAAGCGCGGCATATTGGGGGACTTCGTTCCTGCGTCGGGCATGTAGGCGGCCTCGACGAGGACATCGCCCGCAGCGAGCACGCGGTGCGTCAGCGTGTACTGGCCCCCGACACCCGGCAGCGGACCTGCCGCAATCAGCCGCACTTCACGAGGATTGGGCTGGGTGACGGTCACGTTCGCCGCCTTCCAGTCGCGGCCCACGTGGTGCCACGCGCCGAACTTCTTCTCCATGCCATAGCCGCGGTCGTTGTCCGTCGGCGCAACCCAGAAGTGCGGACGCAGCGGCTCCTTGACCAATTCTTTGCCGCTGGAGGTCAGCGAGGTCAGCAGGCCGGTGGCCTTATCGAACGTCACGCGGAAGCCTGAGCCCTCCACCTGCACGACACCCGCCGCGTCCTGAAGTGTCAACGCTGCGCACTTGGCCACATCAACCGCTGGCGCAACAGGCGTTGTGACCGGCAGCTTGAATTGCGCCCAAGCCACTTCATGCCCGGCCGGCGCCCAGAGTTGCGTGGCCTTCAATGCAAACGACACGTCGAGCCAGTACTCGACTCCGGCATGCCGCGCCTGGATTTTGGGCAGCTCGACCTTGACCATGCCCTGCGCGCCAGGTGCGAGATCCAAGGGCTCCAATGCGCCGTCCGCGACGCGTTCGCCGTCGGCCTTGAGCGTCCAGTGTCCGACCACAAAGTCTTTGGGGTTGATGAAGTCGTAGCGGTTCGCGATCTTGACCTCACCCTTTGCCAGATCGCCCGCCTCCATCTGGAGATATTGGTAGACCTTCTTCACCTCCGCGAGACCGGGGTGCGGCGTGCGGTCGGCGGAGACCAGTCCGTTACAGCAGAAGTTCTGATCGCTCGGCACCGTCGATGGCCCGAAGTCGCCGCCGAAAGCCATGAAGATTTTGTCGCCCGGCTGGGGCTTAACGAACAGGCGCTTGCGGTCCGAGCCCTGCGGCTGCGCGAAACCCTGGTCGACCCAGTCCCAGATCGATCCGCCCTGCAGATGCGGGAGCGAATAGATCTGCCGCCAGTACGACCAAAGGTCGCCGGTGCTGTTGCCCATGGCGTGGGCGTACTCGCACATGATGTAAGGTCGGCTTTGCTCTTTCGAAGCGTAATTCGCAAGCTCTTTCGGATTCGGATACATCGGGCACACGATATCGGTCCACGCGGCATGGCCTGCTTCACAGGAATGCACGAGCCGGCTCGGGTCACGCTGCTTCATCCAGGCCGAAGTATTCTCGAGGTTCTTGCCTTCGCCGTTCTCGTTGCCCACGGACCAGAAAATGATCGACGGGTGGTTCTTGTCGCGCTCGACCATGCGGACGGTCCGATCCATATAGGCGGCCTGCCACTCCGGGTCGCGCGTCCGAGACTGGTCGCCGTGGCATTCGATATTCGCCTCGTCGATGACATACAAGCCATATTGGTCACACAGGTCGTACCACAGCGGCTGGTTAGGATAATGGCAGGAACGGACCAGATTGATGTTGCTCTGCTTCATCAGCCGGATATCTTTGAGCATCGAATCGATGGTGATCGCTTGGCCGAGGTAAGGGTCGTGTTCGTGCCGGTTGACGCCCTTGACCAAAATTCGGCGTCCGTTGACCAGCAGATCGCCGTTCTTCAGTTCCACCTTGCGGAACCCGACATGGACAGGCACCGTTTCCACGGTTTTTCCGTTTGCGTCCTTGAGCGTAAACAACAGGCGGTAGAGGCTCGGCGTTTCGGCCGACCACTTGAGCGGATTGCCCACGGAGAAGCTACAGGCGTAGCTTTGCCCCGCGCCCGCCGCGAGTTGCAGGGGCTCCGGCTTCGTCAGCAGCGGCACCTCCTTGTTGGAAGCGTCCAGTAACCTCAGGGCCGGCGTAACCGAGACTGTCCGGTCTGCTGCATTGGTGAGCCACGCTGTCACGGACAGGCGTGCGTCTGCGTATTGCGCGTCAAGGTCGGTCTTGACCTCGATGTCGCGCACATGCTGCTGCGGAGCGACCCATAGATACACGTCGCGATAGATGCCGCTGAGCCGCCAGAAATCCTGGCACTCCAAATAGGACCCATCGCTCCAGCGGAAGTTTTCCACGGCGATCAGGTTCTTTCCTGGTTTCACATAGCGTGTCACATTGAATTCGGAAGGCGTACGGGTGTCTTTGCTGAAGCCGAGCTTCTGGCCGTTGACCCACAGATAGAAGAAGGAGTTGACGCCGTCGAACGTGATGAAAATCTGACGGCCGTCCCACTCAGCCGGAACCTCGAAGGTGCGGCGGTAGGCGCTGACTGTGTTGTACGGATTGTCTTGGGGAATGAACGGCGGCGTAGGCTTGCTGGCCGGATGCCACGCGACATCCTTGGCCACATCGTAGCCAGCCGGCGGCTGGAGCCAGGGATACTTCGTGTTCGTGTAGATGGGAACGCCATGCCCCTCGACCTCGACGTTGGCCGGAACCGGGATGGTTGTCCAGGCGGCGTCGTTGAAATCGGTCTTAAAGAAGTCGGGCACGCGCGACAGCGGGTTCTGAGAATAGAAATATTTCCACGTGCCGTTCAGCGAGCGGTACCACGGCGATTTGGCCCGCTCGGCGTCGGACATGTGCTGAACCGTCTGAGCCGTCCGCTCGTCGGGGCAGGCGACCAGCGAGGCATGCATCGGCTCAGTGCCCGCTGACACGAGTTTCTGGTTTTGCCAATCACAGGACGTTGCCTCCTGCGCCACGCCGACTCGACAAAGCCCCGCCAATACGGTCACGCCACACACGCCCCATTTGTTCATTGTCTTTCCTTCCTGAATGATTCGCCACACGAGAGAACCAGTATAAAGGCCCTGATGCGCAAAACAAGCGCCAAAATGGGCGATGGGCGGGGCAGCCCGTCCCTGCCGGTTCGACACCAAAAATCTGCCGTGACCTCGCACAGGAGGAAGTGTACACTCATTGCATGCAAGTTTCTGACGCCCACACTCCGCAGGCCGCTGCGAACCGGCTGGTGCGTGAGAAGAGTCCTTATCTCATCCAGCATGCGCACAATCCCGTGGACTGGTATCCTTGGGGTGAGGAAGCCTTTGCCAAGGCTCGCAGCGAGAACAAGCCGATCTTTCTTTCGGTGGGCTACTCCACCTGCCACTGGTGTCATGTGATGGCGCACGAAGCGTTCGAAAATGTCGGAATCGCGCAGCTTTTGAATCGGCACTTTGTATCGATCAAGGTCGACCGCGAGGAACGTCCGGACATCGACCGCCTCTACATGGCCTATGTCCAGGCGGTCACGCGCGGTGGCGGTGGCTGGCCCATGTCTGTCTGGCTCACGCCCGACCTCAAGCCCTTTTACGGCGGCACCTATTTTCCGTCCGAGGACAGCTATGGCCGCCCCGGTTTTGCCCGCGTACTGGAGAGTCTTGCCGGGGCTTGGCGCACGGCGAGGCCACAGATCGAGACCGCAAGTTCCGAGGTGATCCGGCAGCTTCAGGCGCACGCGGCGGAGTCTGGCGATGATGCGACACTCGATGACGCAGTGCTCGATCATGCGGCGGCCGATTTCATGGCGTCCTACGACCCGGTTTATGGCGGATTCGGCGGCGCTCCCAAATTTCCCCGTCCGTCAGTCTACTCCTTTCTGTTGCGGCATCACGTCCGCACCGGTGAGCATCAATCGCTCGATCGGGTTGTGCATACGTTGCGGTCGCTCGCGGACGGCGGCATCCACGACCAGCTCGGCGGCGGTTTCCACCGTTACGCCACTGACGAGCGCTGGCTGGTGCCGCACTTCGAAAAGATGCTCTATGATCAGGCGCAGCTCGCGTGCGCCTATCTGGAGGCCCATCAGATGACGGGCGATCCCTTCTTCGCAGGCACTGTCCGCGATATTCTGGACTATGTGCGGCGGGACTTGACGGGGCCCGAGGGGCAGTTCTACTCGGCTGAAGACGCGGACAGTCCGGTGAAGGGCCTGTCAGGCGAAACGGCGGAAGGCGCGTTCTACACGTGGACGGAGAGCGATGTGCGCGCCATTCTGGGCGAAGAGGTGGGACGGCGGTTCGGCGCGGCCTTGGGCCTCGACCGCATGGACAATCTGGCCGGAAACCGACATGTGCTCGCCGTCTCGAGCGCCGGTGCGCGCGATCTGCTGGCGCAACACCGTGACGCGCTCTTGGCGGTTCGTGCGAGCCGTCCGCGACCGCACCTTGACGACAAAGCGGTGACCGCTTGGAACGGCCTGATGATCTCAGCCTTTGCCCGCGCCTATCAGGTGCTGGGCGACGGCGCCTACCGCGAGTCTGCCGAGCGAGCCGCCGCGTTCGTCCGACTACACTTGTACGAGGCAGAGACGGGAAGGCTGCACCGCCGTTATCGCGACGGCGAAGCGGCCGTGGGCGGCTATGCCGAGGATTATGCTTTTCTGGTTCAAGGGATCTTGGACCTTTACGAAGCGAACTTCGATCCCGCGCAATTGGAGTGGGCGCTCGCATTGCAGAAGAAACAGGATGCGCTTTTCTTAGACGCCGGGGACGGCGGGTACTTCAGTTCAGCGGCCGACGCGACAGACGTGCTGGTGCGGATGAAAGAGACGCACGACGGTGCCGAACCGGCGGCCAATTCGGTCTCCGCGCTCAATCTGCTGCGCCTGGGTGCGATCACGGGGTCGGCCGAGTATCGCAAACGGGCCGCAGGCCTCTTTCATCTTTTCGGGCGGCGGTTGCGCAAAATGCCCGAAAGCGTGCCGCAGATGCTCGCGGCGCTGGCGGTCTCCTTGGTTGCGCCGTGTCAGATTGTGATTGCGGGAGACCGCGATGCGGACGATACGCGATTGCTGTTGCGGGCGGCGCAACACCCTTTCTGGCCGCACCAAGTGGTCCTGCTCGCCGATGGCGGAGCAGGGCAGGCTCTGCTCGCGGCGTATCAGCCTGCGATTGCTCGCATGTCCAAACAGGGCGGCCGGGCGGCTGCGTATGTCTGCAGAGACTTTGTCTGCCGAGAACCCGTCGTGGATGCGGAGCGTTTGATTCGGGTCGATTAAGCATGAACAGACGGGCACAAGAAAAACAGGTCATCCGGCAAATGATGGCCATTTACTGTCGCGGGAATCATCACACAGAAGCCGATCTGTGCGGGAGCTGCCAGGGTTTGTTGGCCTATGCGGAAAAGCGGCTGGACGCCTGTCCGCACGAGAAGAAGCCGGCGTGCCGCGACTGCGACGTCCACTGCTATGCGCCAGATCAGCGGGAAGCGATTCAAGCGGTTATGCGTTATGCGGGACCGCACATGGCGTTGCGGAGACCGCTGGTCGCGCTTGGCCACCTGTTCAGCCGCAGACAGAAGGACAAATGAACGGAACCTTCGCCGAAGCAAGCAAGTGGAGAAAATAAGCCGAACCGATTTCGCTGGGTTAAAATGCCGCATGTTTTGCTCGATTTCTGAGAAAGGAACGCGGATCATGAAGCTGGATGCCGATTTTTGTGAATCACGCTGCCCGGTCTGTACCAACGCCCGCAAGGGCAACGCCTTTGCGAAGGTTCTTCAGCGGGTTGAGATGGCGCTCACCGGTGGCGGGTGTCCCGCCGGCCGCGACCGCCAGAAGAAGTGTGGTGTGAAGCCGAACGAGAAGAGAACGGGAGTTTAGGCCGGAGGCGCTAGAGGCCGCAGGAAAGCGGTCTGACCGTGGCACCTGAGGGCGAGTGACGAGCATGAACATTCCAGCAGCAGACAATTTACAGCTCCGCGAAGAGGGCGAGGATGTGAGAATTCCTCTGGGGCCCAACCTCAACGACAAGGGGTGCCTTTTCGCAGGCTCCATCTACGCGGGTGCGATCATTGCCGCGTACCGTGCCGCAGAGCGGCTCTTTGCCGCGCGTGGTGTGCCGGGGAGCCTTGTGGCCAAGACCGCCTCCATCAGCTACCTCAGGAGCGTCGTGTCGGACGGCCGCGCGACGGCGCGTGTTTGCGGCGAACCGCTGCTTAAGCCTAACGGCAACCAGTCGCTCGCCGTGACTGTCGCGATCCGCGATGCTGAAGGTGCGCTTTGCGCGGAAGTCACCGCAGAGATGATTCTGTTAAAGAAACGGGACTGAGGACAATGACTGGAGCCTGGGCACTTAACCCATGCCATGTTTGGGAAGGTGGTTTTTATGACAGCTGCCCGAAAGGGCCAATCGCCCTTCGATCTCCGGGCTTCTGAATGGGATTCGAACCCCGCACGGGTGGCGCTCGCGCGGGCCGTCGTCGAGGCGCTCCGTGCGGCTGTGCCGTTGCGCGCGGATATGCGGGTGATGGATTTCGGGGCAGGCACGGGATTAGTGTCACTCGGGTTATTGCCTCTCGTTGGCGAGGTCACGGCGGTGGACGCTTCAGGCGAGATGCTGCGCGTGCTCGGCGAGAAAGTGCAGTCGCTCGGTGCGGCAAACCTGCGCGCGCTGCACTGCGACATTGCTCAGGCTGAGCTGTCTTCGGAACCGTTCGACCTGATTGTCAGCTCAATGACGCTCCATCACCTGCCTGACGTGCCTTATGTGTTGGGTCGGCTGCGGCCTGCGCTACGCAAAGGTGGCTGGGTCGCTCTCGCTGACTTGGATGCGGAGGACGGCAGCTTTCACGCCGACAAAACGGGCGTCTACCACAACGGCTTCGAGCGGTCGACGGTTTGCCGTTGGCTGGAGGAGGCTGGCTTCGCAAACGCCAGATCGTGTGAGGCCTATCGCATGACCCGCCCCGCTTCGGACGGCGCGCTCCACACGTATCCGATCTTTCTGGTGACGGCGCGAAGGGGTTAAGGAATCATCGAACTTGCCAATCGCGGGAAAAGTATGCGTCGGCAGGAGGAAGAAATGAGCGATGAGAGGCGGTCACTGTTGGCTGAAGATCCGCGCGTGTCCTTGGCGGCGGAGCGGACCTTTCTGGCGTGGATTCGCACCGGGCTCGCACTCATGGGCTTCGGTTTCGTGGTGGCGCGTTTCGGCCTTTTCCTGCGTGAATGGGCTGTCGCGCAGAAAGTTCATTTTCCGACCACACGTGGATTGTCGCTTGAGCTTGGCATCAGTCTGGTGATGCTGGGTGTTGTCCTGAATGTCGCTTCGCCTGTGAGGTATCGGCGCTATCTGAAGCGACTCGCTGAAGGCGTCTTGCCCGCAACTCATCCCACCCTCGAAACGGCAGTCGCGGTCGCCCTAACCGTCATTGGATTGGCAACCATCCTTTCTCTCCTGCTCATCGCCTAACAAATGAACCCATTCTTTCTGGCCAACTTTCGACATGCGCTGATGTGTCATTGAGGAGGCATAATGTATCGCTTGCTAGCGTGCTCAGTTGTAATCGCGGCGCTCTTATTCGGGATATCTGGAAAAGCTGAGAGCGAGGAAAGCTTCCGTTCGATTTTCGACGGAAAGACACTCGATGGGTGGCAGGCGGCCGACATGAGCTTCTGGTCGGTTGAAGAGGGGGCCATCACTGCCAAAATCACGCAGGGGCATCCGCTCAAGGCCAACCTCTATTTGATCTGGCAAGGCGGTGAACTGGCCGACTTCGAGCTGAAGATGCAACACCGCGTGTTCGGCTCGCCCAAGATCAATTGCGGTTTCCAGTTTCGCAGCAGGGAGCTTGTCAACCGCGACCTGCTAGGCTACCAGATGGACAACAACCTCGACACGCCGTGGCTGGTGAGGCTCTATGAGGAACACGGGCGCCACACGCTCGCAATGCGCGGTGAGCGCACGGTGATCGATGCGAACGGCAAGATGACGAAAGAGCCTATCGCAGAAGCTCAAGGCCCAGCCGCGTTTAAGCTAGAGGAGTGGCATGAGTACCACCTCGTCTGCATCGGCGCGAACATCACGCTGGCAGTCGATGGCAAGCCCGCCGCAGAGGTCACGGATTCCGACCCGAGACATCAGGCATTGCAAGGCATCCTCGGGCTCCAACTGCACACCGGACCCGCCACGGTCGCGCAGTTCAAAGACATCCGTCTCAAGATCCTAAAGCCCGCTTTTGCTCTGAGGCCAGCGCCTTCCGCTGTGCCTGCGAGGGCCGACGGCGGCCAGCCCCTGCGCGACAAGACGCTGGTGGTTTGGGCCGCGCCAGCCAACCTCGCTCAGCACGGCGGCAGCGCCCTGACCATCGACGACGGCACTTCGCACTTCGACGGCATCGTGTTCGCCGAGCGCTCGCCTGCGAAGTGGATGGCGGGCAGCGATCACTACCGCCGCACGGATTTGAAGCAAGACGCTTGGCCGGCGGAAACAGCCTGTTCGAACACCTTCGTGCAACTCGCCGCTGTGTACCGGGGCAATGAAATTACTGTTTATCGCGGCGGCAAGGAGTATTCGCGTCACTCGATAAAGGGGCCGCAGTTTTTCGGCTCCGACAGCCTCGTGCTCATCGGCCCGCGACACGTCGGTAACGGCGACTTTTTTTCGGGTGCGATCGATGACGCGCGGCTCTACGACCGGGCGCTCACCGCGGAGGAGCTCGCTGCGCTGAAGCCCAACGCTGAGGGGACAATCAGGCCGTGGGCGTGGTGGACCTTCGAAGATGGCACGTGCAGGGAGCTGACCGGCCGCTTCGCCGCCTCGCAGGTCGTTGGTGGGGCAAAAGTGGAGAAGGGCCGTTTGGTGCTCGACGGCAAGCGGGCGGCTTTTTGCGCTGCGCGCTCAGCCGAAGCGCTCGGCGGCTTCGCCACGGCGGTGCGGCCGCCCTCGCTGGCATTCAAACCGAATTTGCCTGGCGACATCGCGGTCGCGCGGCGCTTCCGCAACCACCTGCTCGCCGATCCGTACCGGCCTACCTACCATTTCGTGATTCCGGAGGACTACGCCGGCCCGTTCGATCCCAACGGCGCGATCGCGTGGCGAGGGCAATATCACCTGTTCTACATCTATCAGGAGAACCGCGCGCATTGCTTTGGGCATGTCTCGAGCGTGGATCTCATCCACTGGCGGCAACATCCGACTCCGCTCTTCCCAACAGAAGAGAGCGTAGATCGCGGGATGTTCAGCGGCAACTGTTTCGTCAACAAGAAGGGCGCGGCGACGATGCTCTTTCACGGCGTCGGCGCGGGCAACTGTATCGCCACCAGCACGGATGACAACCTCGACCACTGGACGCGGCTACCGTCGAACCCGATTGTCTCGAATCCGACAAACAACGAGATTTACGCCTCGTGGGACCCGCACGGCTGGGTCGAGGGCGATACGTACTACGCGCTCTTCGGCGGCAATCCGGGGAGCGGAAAACCCGCGTCGGTGTTCAAGGCCATGGAACTGGATGGCTGGCGCTATGTCGGCCCTTTCTTGCATCACGAGATGCCGGACGTGGCGTCGAATGAGGACATTTCGTGTCCCGACTTCTTCGCGCTCGGGGGCAAGCGCGTGCTGGTCTGTATCGCGCACAACCGTGGCACGCGCTATTACGTGGGCGAGTGGAAGAACGAGCAATTTTTCCCCGAAGTCCACGAGCGCATGAGCTGGGTGGACAACCTCTACTTCGCGCCCGAATCGCTGCTGACGCCAGACGGACGGCGCGTGCTGTGGGCCTGGATCTTCGACCAGCGCAGCGGAGAGACCCGTCTGGCCAGCGGCTGGTCCGGCGAACTGGCGCTGCCGCGCGAACTGGCGCTCGGCAACGATAACCGCTTGCGCATGCGTCCGATTGAAGAGCTGAAACGGCTGCGCTACAATGAAACATCTGTGCAGAGTGTTTCCGTTCCCGCCGACAAAGAGGTTGTGCTGGAAAAGATCGGAGGCAAAGCCCTCGAATTGGAGCTGACGATTGAGCCAGGCGAAGCGAAGCAGGTCGGCGTGAAGGTCTGCCGCTCGCCCGACCGCGAAGAGGAAACACGGGTCTACTACGATGTGGCCGAGCAGCGCCTGAAGATCGACACGACCCAATCGAGCCTCGCTGAGGGGCCAAAGACGGTCGAGTCCGCGCCGTTGTCGCTGAAACAAGGCGAGCCGCTCGCGCTGCGCGTGTTTGTGGACAAATCTGTGGTCGAGGTGTTCGCGAACGACGGGCGTCAGGCTGTTGTCCGGCGCATCTATCCCGTGCGTGCCGACAGCGAGGGCGTAGCTGTCTTTGCGAACGGCGGTGCGGCAAAAGTCCAGCAGATGAAGGCCTGGCAGATGGCGCCGAGCAACCCGTATTGATCGTTCGGCTACACCGCTCCGGACGCGACTAGGCGCGCGAAGTGCTCGAAGCTGCGGTCGAACGTGCGTTCGGCATCTGCGGAGAAACAGCAGGCAGGCAGCTGGCGCGATGAGAGATGGAAGGCGAGGCAGTCGCAGCACACCCCTTTGTTGGAGCAGGGTTCGTAGGTGCAAGTGCAGCGGCGAGAGTTGGTTTCTTTCTTGCAGGTCATGGCGCGTTCCTCTTTCGTGAGTGACAACTACCAGATGCCACACACCATAAGTGAAGAGGCGGAGCGCTGTCAAGGAGGTCGTATGGTCAGAGGAGTCGCACCCGTGACAAGGACGGCGATTTTACTGTTTCTCGGAACCTTCCTCGCGCGGGCCCCCTCCGCACAGACTGCTGAAGCCCCGACACAAGCGTTGGCGAACTACAGGGCGGAGTTGGACGCCTGTCGCCATGAACACGGTGGCGCGTACGAACTGCCGGATGTGAAGTTCTTCCTTTTCGGCATGGGGCCAAGGCAGAAGTTGATTTATCGGGGAGGTTTTTTGACAGAAGTTAAAACAGGCCGCGAGCTTCGGCGGTGGAAGGTTCTCCGCGAGGTCATCGTGCCGCCGGACTATACGGTTTGGATAGAGACTGTAGACGGCACACAGATTGTGCTGCGCGAGGATGCGGAAGCTGTTTGGCTGGAGGAAGCCGGGCAACGCAAGTCCCTGCCTGGAACGGTCGCCGCCGTTGCGTTGCCGGATTTTCAGGATAAGCGGTATCCGCATGTGTTGCAGGTGCTTCATCAGGAACTGCTGGTGAACATCACCGCAGCGGGGCCCGTACCCAATCTCTTTGTCTACCCAAAGCCTTGGTATCGCGACGGTGCGATGGTGGCGCTGGCGCTCAAAGAAACCGGGAACGCCGGCCTCCTGCGCGACTGGATTCTCAGCCTGCGCGAGCCGTTCGACAGAAACAACGCGGGTGAGGCCGAGCCCGACAACCTCGGGCAGGTGCTGTTCCTCGTCTCGTTGGTGTCGGACAAGAATCACCCGGTTGTCGCCCGCGTGCTGGCGGATGCGAAACGCTTTGAGGTGAGCCGCGACTCCGGTCTTTACATCAAGGGCCGCTCGGATTTTGCCGAGCATCCCGTCTATCAAACCAAGTGGCTCAAGTTCGGTTTGCGTGCGCTTGGCTTACCCGATCCTTACGTCGCTCCAGAACGTGCAGACAGTTACAGCGCCCTCTTCTGGATGGACAACAGGGACCGGCATACGCCGGGGCGGGATGCGGATGACCGTGGCAACTACCCGTACCTCGGTTGGGCGTGCGATCACTTCCATGGCACGAAGAAGAGCCCGTTGAGCAATCGCGACTACCCGTTGACGTGGGAGGCCAAAGCGAGTCAGGCACACTATGACGGACTCGCGGGCGTGCTTCCCGAGTACGCCCAGCGCAAAGTCGCGGCGCCTCACACCTGGCATGCCGCTGAGGCGTTTTCACTTTTGTTCACGGAACAGGCTAACGACGTCCGCTGATAAACAAATGCCCCATACACATGGGGGGTGACGCGGGCTGACTCATCGGGTACGATAACTCATCATATGAATACGAAACTCATCCTTCTCGCCGCGGTTGCTCTAGGCGCGCTTCCGACGGTGCGCGCCGCGGAAGCCGCTTCAGGAAGCCGGCTTAACATCGTCTTTTTTCTCGCAGACGATTATGGCTATATGGACATCGGCGCGAACAATCCGAAAACCTTCTACGAGACGCCCAATATCGACCGGCTCGCCGCGCAGGGCATGCGGTTCACGGCCGGCTACGCGGCGTGTCCCGTCTGCTCGCCGACACGGGCCAGCATCATGACCGGCAAGTATCCCCCGCGCACAGGTGTTACTGACTTCATCCCCGGCATGCGCAACGCCAAAATGCTTTCCGCTCCGAACGCCAAGCAGTTGGCGCTGGAAGAGATTACCATCGCGGAAGCGCTGCGCGACGCGGGCTACGCGAACTTCTTCGCCGGCAAGTGGCATCTCGGCACCGGCGCATACGCACCCAGCGCTCAAGGTTTTGATCCGACTCTGATCAATGTGAGCGGGAGTTTCTTTCCGTCCAACAGCGTGCCCTCGTCCGACCCGAAGGATGACCCGAAATACACCGACCGCATCGCCGACGACGCGGTGCGGTTCATCGGCGCGAACAAAGGCCGTCCGTTCTTTGCCTACCTGCCTTTCAACGCCGTTCACATCCCCATCGGCGCTCGGCTGGATTTGATTGAGAAATATCAGCGCAAGAAAGCCTCGGCACCGGAAGAAGCGTGGGGGCAGGAGCGCACGAGCAAGGTGCGGTTGGTTCAGAACAACGCGGTTTATGCGGCGATGATTGAGCAGATGGACACGGCGATCGGCCGTGTGCTGGCCGCGCTCGAGAGCAATGGCCTTGCGGACCACACGGTCGTCATCTTCATGTCTGACAACGGCGGACTTTCTACGGCGGAGGGGCATTCTACATCTAATCTGCCGTTGCGCGGCGGCAAAGGATGGCTCTACGAAGGCGGTGTCCGCGAGCCGTGGATCGTCCGTTTGCCGGGTGTGGTCAAGCCGGGAAGCGTGTGCGACACGCCGGTGATCAGCACGGATTACTATCCGACCCTTCTCGACCTCGCCGGCCTGCCGTTGAACCCGCAGCAGCATCGCGACGGCGTGAGTCTCATGCCGTTGCTCAAAGGAGAGAAACTGGAGCGCGGCCCGCTTTTCTGGCACTATCCGCACTACGGAAATCAAGGAGGGGCGCCCAGCGGCGCGGTGCGCGCTGGCGATTGGAAACTGATCGAATGGTACGAGGACAACAGTGTCGAGCTCTTCAACTTGCGAGAAGATCCTGGTGAGCACAAGAACCTCGCCGTCGAACAGCCCGAAAAGGTGAAGGAGCTCCTCGACAGACTCCACGCGTGGCGTAAGGACGTGAATGCCCTCATGCCAACGCCGAACCCCGATTTCGGCAAGGAGCCGGTCGCGAAGGGCAAGAAAACAAAAGGGAAGAAAAAGTGAGAAGGGATGGCTGTCGCTTCCTTTAGGAGAATCTGGTATGAGCAAACGATGGATGGCTTTAGCGATCATCAGCCTGTCAGGCACTGTCTTTGCCGCGCCTGAAACGGCTTTCAGGTGGGACGCGAAATGGATCGCGCATCCGGACGTGCCGGGGACGGACTACTCGGTGCAGCATTTCCGGCGGGTGATCGACATGAAGACGGTCCCCACGAATTGGACGGTGTTTGTCAGCGCCGACCCGCGCTGTAAACTGTTCGTCAACGGCGCGGAGGTGTGGACGGGGCCGGCCCGCAGCGATCTGGAGCATTGGCCCTTCGCGACGCTGGATCTGGCTAAGCACCTGCGGCCTGGCGTCAACGTGCTGGGCGCGACCGTTTGGAATCACGGCGAATATAAGCCGTGGTCGCAGATCAGCCAGCGGACCGCTTTCATTCTTCAGGGGGCAGGCGCGGCGGAGGCAGCGGCCAACACCGGACCCAAGTGGAAAGTGTTCGCAGATCCGTCGTATTCTGTCGCGGACACCACCCGCTATCCAGGCATTCCGACTGGACACCCCGTGCGCTTCGACGCACGGACGCACCCATGGGGCTGGGCGGAGGCTGGGTTCGATGACCGCACGTGGGTCACGCCGCAACAGCTCGGGCGCGCGGCGATGCGCGGTGTCTGCGATGCGGGTTCGCCATGGTGGCTGGTGCCCCAGGCCGTGCCCGCGCTGGAACGGGTGCCGCAGCGCTTTGCCACAATGGTGCGTTGGACGGGCGTAAGACCCGGCGAGGGCTTTCTGTCGGGCCAGGGGTCTTGGGTCATTTCCGCAAACACAGAGGCGTCCATTCTGTTGGATCAGAAAGAACTCACGACAGCCTATCCCGAAATCGCTGTTGCGGGCGGGCGCGACACGGAGATCCGCATGAAGTGGGCCGAAGCCTTGGTCGACGACAAAGGCCGGAAGGGCAACAGGAACGAGGTCGAAGGCCGCGGCATCACTACGCCCGCCGATGTGTTCATCCTTGACGGCGCTCCGGAGCATACGCTCAGCACGCACTTGTTCAGGACGTGGCGCTACCTGCAACTCGATGTGAAGACTGCGGCTGAGCCGCTGACGGTCCGCGACGTGCGCAGCACCTTCACGGCGTATCCATTCCAAGAGAAGGCGTCATTCAAAGCGAGCGACCCGTCGCTCGCCGACATCTGGCGCGTCGGGTGGCACACGCTGCGGCTTTGTTCCGGCGACACCTTCTACGATTGTCCCTACTACGAACAGCTCCAGTACGTCGGCGACACCCGCGTAGAGGCGCTCATCTCGCTCACAGTTTCTGGCGATGACCGGCTCATGAAGAACGCAATCGCCTCGTTCTATAACTCCCGCATGCCGGAGGGCCTGACGATGAGCCGGCATCCGTCAGCCGAGCGGCAGGTCATCCCGCCGTATTCCCTCTTCTGGGTGGCGATGGTCCACGACTACTGGCTGCGCGGCCGCGATGAGGCGTTCGTACGTCAGATGCTCGGTGGGGTTGAGGGCGTGCTGACGTGGTTCGAGCGTCGGCTGCGTCCCGATGGCCTGCCCGGCCCGCTCGAATGGTGGAATTTCGGCGACTGGGCCGAAGGCTGGCCGCGCGGCGTCCCGCCCGGCGCAACCGAGGGCGGGTCGGCGTTCATCGCGCTCCAGTACGTGCTTGCAGCGTGTCAGGCAGCGGAGCTGTACGATGCGTTCGGAGACACGGAGCATGCCGCGCTCTGGCGTGGACGCGCGGACCGCGGCGCGAAGGCAGTGGACGCGCAGTGCTGGGTGGAGGCCAAGGGGCTCTACGCCGATACGCCGGAGAAGAAGTCGTTCAGCCAGCACGTCAACAGTCTGGCCGTGGTTTCGCGCACGGCCTCCGGCGAGCGGGCGCGGGGCGTCGCTGCGAAGATTCTGGACGACGCGAGCCTGACGCAGTGTACGTTCTATTTCCGGTTCTACGTGGTTCGTGCCATGGCGCTGGCAGGCTTGGGCGACCGGTATGTGGCGGAACTGAAACCGTGGCGCGACATGCTCGCGCTGGGGCTCACCACGTTCGCCGAGAAGCCCGAGCCGGCCCGCTCCGACTGTCACGCGTGGAGCGCCTGTCCGAACTACGATTTTCTGGCGGTGGTCTGCGGGATCGCGCCGGACGCACCCGGCTTCCGCCGCGTGCGGATCGCGCCCGCCTTGGGGCCGCTGGAGTGGGCGGAGGGGCGGATGCCGCACCCGGACGGAGAGGTCGCTGTGCGGCTGGACCGCAAGCCCGGCGGCGGGCTCGGAGCGTCGGTCACGCTGCCATCCGGCGTGATGGGCGTGTTCGCCTGGAACGGCGAGGAGCGCCAGCTCGCGCCGGGCCAGCAGGATCTCACTTTTGCCGGACGCGTGGAGATGCAGAAGTAGCGCCATGGCAGGTAAACGGACAAACGGTTGCCGGATACGGCCTGCTCCACCGCGTCCCGACGCGGACACGCTGGCCGCACTCCGTGTGTATCTCGCCGAACGGCAGACACCGGAGGCGGCTGCCGGGTCCCGTGTCTGCGAGCCGCCCGACGAGTTGGCCGCTTATCTCGCGCGGGCGGGCCTTCCGTTTTCGAGGCGCCTGATGGATCTCATTCGGAAGAGCGGCTGGGACGAAGTCGAGGTTTACAAGCGCGCCCACGTCGACCGCAAGCTCTTCTCGAAGATCCGCAGCGACCCGGACTACCGGCCAAAGAAAGCGACGGTTGTCGCTTTCGCGCTGGCCTTGCGCCTCTCGCTGGATGAGGCGCAGGACCTCTTATCCTGTGCGGGGTTCACGCTCTCCGGCAGCGCATCGTTCGACCTGATCATCCGGTTCTTCTTCGAGAGGGGCGTCTACGACATCTTCCAGATCAACGACGCGCTAGATGCATTCGGTCAACCCATCCTCATGGGATGACGCCAAAGCTGATCGAGCCGCGTCATCTGCCCTTTTCAGACCGCAAAGGCAGAGGTGGCCCGCCGGGCCGCCCGATACAAAGCGGCCCGTCCAGCGGTCGGCCCCGACCTGAAAGATGGGTTTTGGCCATACGTCTTCGACCGTGAGCCGCATGCGAAATGTCGCTTGGCGGGCGACACATTCGCCTTCCGCGTGTGCTAAGGTGGCGCTGTTTTCACGAACGGATCGTGAGACGCGAAACCATCACTACACGAGGAGGCAGACATGAGCATCGACACGAACAACGCAGGCATTGAGCAGAAGACATCCGATGAAGACGCGCAGGCACGCAACTATCGGCCGCGCCTCTCGTTCTATCACGCCAACGGCAAAGGGACCGGCAGTGCGGCGCGGTTCGAGGTCGTCCCGGCCTGTGGCGACCGAGACGGCGCGATCTTCCTGACCCTCGCCCTGCAGAAAAGCGTGGCCACGGGATCTGCCGGCCAGGGCAACCGCCAGCACGCCACGTTCGACTGGCAGAACCGCGTCACCGTGAAACTCAACTTCGGCGACCTCTGCCAGATGCTACTGGTTTTCAGAGGGTTAGCCGCAACTATTGCGGACGGCAAGGGGCTGTACCACGACAGCCGCAACATGACCACGCTCATCAACCTGACCCGCCAGACAGAGCCGCACCCAGGTCTGGCGCTCGACGTGTCGCGGCGAGGCAAGACTGAGTCTGAGCCGGCGGCTCGCGCGCGCATCGTGTTCAACAGCGCTGAGGCGTTCGGACTCGGTGCAGCGCTTGAACAAACCCTGGGTTTACTCGCGTTCGGGATTCAGAAAGACGCCGTCTGTTCTCCATTTCCTGCACCGGCCGAAACCGAACGAGCCGCTTGTTAGGGCGCGGTGCACATGAAGGCAGAGCCGGACGTTTCTGTTTGGACTTGAGCCGCACATGAACGGACGGTCCGGCGGCCCGTCCCTGCTGGGAGGTGTGTCGCACAGAGGGATTCGTGTGTGTTCGGGCTCAGCCGCTGGGCGAGCCGCTTTCGGGGCCAAAGGAATAAACCTGGAGGACAGACGAGACGAAAGGGCTCGTCCATATTGCCCGCCGCGCGGAATGGTGCTATGTTATCCGCAAGGAAACAAAGGAGACTAGCGATGACGAATTTCACGTACCACAACCCAGTGAAGATCGTGTTCGGTAAGGGGATGATCGCCGAACTGAAAGAACTTATCCCGAGCGACGTGAAGGTCATGCTGACCTACGGCGGCGGGTCGATCAAAAAGAACGGCGTGTACGATCAGGTGCGCCGGGCGCTGTCGGGCCATGCGGTGACCGAGTTCGGCGGCATCGAGCCCAATCCGCGCTATGAGACTTGCATGAAGGCCGCTGCGCAGGCCAAGGCCGAGGGCGTGGGCTTCCTGCTGGCGGTGGGCGGCGGCTCGGTGCTCGACGCAACCAAGTTCATCGCGGTTTCCGCCGTGTACGGAGCGGGCGATCCGTGGGGCGTCATGGAAGGGCGCAACCCCGTGGAAGCGGCGCTTCCGCTGGGTTCGGTGCTGACGTTGCCCGCGACCGGTTCGGAGATGAACACCTTTGCGGTGATCTCGCGCGATTCGACCGGCGAGAAGCTGGCTTTCGCTTCGCCGCTGGTCTACCCGAAATTCTCGATTCTCGATCCGGAGACGACTTTCTCTCTGCCGATGCGGCAGGTCGAAAACGGCATCGTCGACACCTTCGCGCATGTGATGGAGCAGTACATGTGCTGTGCCGGGAGTGCGCCGCTGACCGAACGCATGTCCGAGGCGGTCTTGAAGACGCTCGTCGAAGAGGCGCCGAAGGTGAGGCAGCATGCGGACGACTACGACGTTCGGGCGAACCTGATGTGGTGCGCTACGGTCGGGCTGAACGGCTCGCTGGGGTGCGGTGTGGAGGCGCAGGACTGGGCTACGCACATGATCGGGCACGAGCTGACTGCGCTCTACGGCATCGACCATGGTCGCACGCTGGCGGTGATCATGCCTGCGGTACACCGTCACGAGATCGCGCGCAAGCAGAAACGCCTGGCGCAGTACGCGGCGCGGGTGTGGCACATCACGCAGGGCGACGAAGCCGCGCGCGCTGCCCAAGCCATCGATAAGACGGAAACGTTCTTCAAGTCCGTCGGCGTGCCCACGCGGCTCTCCGAATACGGCATCGACGCGGCCGAGGCGGGACGACTGGTGGCGGAGCGTCTGGCCAAGCGCGGCGTGATGATCGGCGAGTTCGGCGACCTCGGCGCGAAAGAGGTGCGGGAGATCGTGGCGCTGGCGAAGTGAAGACGGGACTCTCGAGACTTCATGGGCTGAAGGGACCGGAGATGGCTATGAGAACAGGACGTGCGTGGTTGTGCTGTGCGGTTGTTGCTCTTGCCGGGTGTGTATCGAGGAGCTTTGATGAGCGCAGTACGATGGAACATGTGACGCAAGCCGCTGAAAAGGGGAATGCGTCCGCGCAACTCGAGCTTGGGAACCGCTGCTTTGACGGGGAGAAGTTCACGGATGCGGTTCAGTGGTATAGGAAGGCTTCAGAGCAAGGGAACGCCAGAGGTCAGGCAAAGCTTGGCTGGTGCTACTATGTCGGCGCGGGCGTGACTCAGGACTACGCTGAGGCGGCCTGCTGGATCAGGAAGGCTGCTGAAAAGGGCGATGCCCAGGCTCAGTTCAATCTCGCCCGTCGATGCTATGACCGAGGCCTCGGCGTGCCGAACGACAAACAGGAGGTCGTGAGGTGGTACCGGAAGGCTGTCGCACAGGGGCATTCGTATGCTCAGTGTAACTTGGGTGTCTGTTATTACAAGGGGATTGGTGTGCCGCAGGATTATGCTGAGGCAGTCAAGTTGTACCGCCTGTCAGCCGCGCAGGACAACGAATTTGCGCAGGTGAATCTGGGCACCTGTTATTATAAGGGACATGGCGTGACCAAAGACTATGCCGAAGCAACCACGTGGTACATGCTGGCTGCGGCGCGGGGTGATCCTGAAGCGCAATGCATGCTTGGTTGCATTTACCAGCAGGGACTTGGCGTTCAGACCAACATGGCGCAAGCTGTCAAATGGTACACGAAAGCCGCGGAGGGCGGAAACGTCGATGCCATGGATAATCTCGGCTGGCATTATACAAATGGGGCTGGTGTGCCTAAGGACATGGCCCAGGCGGTCAAATGGTACAAGATGGGTGCCGAAAGAGGGAATCGTAGCGCCATGAACGGCCTCGGCAGTTGCTATGAATATGGGAATGGTGTGGCCAAGGACTTGTCGAAGGCCCTCGAATTGTTCAGAGCGGCGGCCGCGTTGGGAAGTGCCGGGGCGCGACACAATTTGGCCTACATGTACGAACACGGTTGGGGTGTGGAAAAGGACAAGGCTGTGGCGTTCATGTGGTACAGGCGGGCTGCCGAACAGGGTGGCGCCGATGAGCAGTACGCGTTGGGCGTGTGTTACCAGATGGCGATCGGCGTCGAGCGGGATTTCGCCGAGGCTGTCAAGTGGTATAAGCTGGCTGCCGACCAGGGCCATGTCAGGGGTATCGGTCAGTATGGCTGGTGTCTGGTGACAGGCAATGGCATCGCGAAGAACGAGCGGGAGGGCGTCTCGTGGATTCTCCGTGCCGTGGCGATGGGCGACGCATCTTCGGAGGGCGATCTCGGCGAGTGCTGTGAAAAGGGCACCGGCGTGCCGAAGGACGAGGCCAAGGCGCTGGAACTGTATAGGAAGTCCGCTGCGAAAGGCGATTACGGGGCTAAGCAATGGCTCAAGGAGAGGGAGAAGAAGGGGCAGTGATAGAACCTCGCCGGGAGGCGAACTGTATCAGATGCTCAATACGAGCCGGAGCCCGTCGTCAATTTCGCGCATGGCAGACGCGTCGATCTTCGCAACGCGCTCGGTTAAGAATGATTTGTCGAGCGTCAGGATCTGCGAGACGTTGGCAACTGAGGATTTGGGCAACCGGGTGCTGCGCTTCGACAGCAAGACATTGCCGGGTGCCGCGTGCAGGGCCATGTTGGATGTGAGCATGATGACGATGACCGTGTTGATCTTGCTCGCATTGAACTCGTCGCCCTGAACGACGAGCACGGGACGCCGATATCCGGGCTCGGATCCCTCTGGAGCGCGGAGCGTCGCCCACCAGATTTCCCCGCGTTGCATCACCACTCCTCCCGGGGGATTGATGCCGCCTGTGCATTCCGGGTGGCCGGATCGATGCCGGATGGCTCCGCCGAGTAGAGGGCATCCAGTTTTTCTCTGACACGGGAGCTCCGGTGCTCGCCGATGTATTCTTCCACCGCGCGAGTGTACAACTCGCTGCGCGATATCTGCAAGCGCTTGGCAAGGCAATCGGCTTGGTTGAAAACGGGATCGGGAACGGATATGGCGGTCTTCATGGTTCCATGGTATAACCGCGGTTATACCGCTGTCAACGCTGTTTTCGTTGACTCCCTCGACCGAAGAGACCGGAGCTTTTCGATTTCTCCGGTCATTCAGTCTCTTCAGTCTCGGGAGTCCGCTCTCCAGTTCCTCACACCAGCGCCCACGGCCCGCGCGGGGTGCGGCCGAGGAGGGCTGAGGCGGCGGGGTCGTTGAGAATCTTCTCCGTTGCGGGATCCCAGGCGATCTTGCGGCCGGTAAGCATGGATATCTGGCCGAGATGGCCGATGCTCGCGGAGCGGTGGGCCACTTCGGCGGGCGTCAGCGTGGTGGTGCGCGTCTTCACGCAGTCGATGAAGTTGCGCTGGTGGCCGGGGCTGCGCAGGCGCAGCTCGCCGGCCTCGATTTTGCTGTCGCGGATCTTGGGCGTGGAGGCGTCGAAGTGGCCACGGTCCACGTACACCCAGTCGCCGTTTTCGCCGTACCAGGTGGTGCCGCTCTTGACCTGCTGGTTGTCGGCCACCGTCAATTCGACGCCGTCCGGGTAGCGGCAGGTGTAGCGGTAAGACTTGGGTGAGTCGTAGATGCCTTCGGGCTCGAACGGCGCGTAGCCTTCGAAGGAGACCGGGCCGGTGGTGTCGCGGCCGAGGCCCCACTGGGCGATGTCGGCGTGGTGGCCGATCCAGTCCATCATCTGGCCGCCGCCCCACTCGAGCACCCAGCGCCAGTCCCAGTCGTAGACGCCCTGGAAGGGCTTGTAGGGCGCGGGGCCGAGCCAGAAGTTCCAGTCGAGCCCGTCGGGCACCTGTGCGTTCGGATCGGCGGGCTTGCCGCGGCCTCCGGAAGGCAGTCCGACATCCACGCGGGCGATCTTGCCGATGCGGCCGTTGCGGACCAGTTCGACGGCGCGGCGCATCTCGCCGGAGGAGCGCTGCCAGCTGCCGGTCTGCCACACGCGGCCATGCTGGGCCACGGCGTTGACCAGCGCGCGGCCTTCGAGCAGGTCGTGCGTGAAGGGCTTCTCGCCGTAGATATCCTTGCCGTGACGGGCGGCGAAGGTGCCGATGAAGGCGTGCCAGTGGTCGGGCGTGGCGATCATGACCGCGTCGATGTCCTTGCGGACGCAGACGTCGCGGAAGTCTTTGATCATCTGGCAGTCGGCGTTGCCGTACTTGTCATCGACCTTTTTCTTGGCCGCTTCCATCTTCTTGGTGTTGACATCGCACACGAAGCGGACCGCCACGTCTTCGAGGCCGAGGAACGAGCCCATGTTGCCCGTGCCCATGCCGCCGACGCCGATCATGGCCATGGCGATCTTGTTGCTCGGCGCGTTCTGTCCGAGGACGTGGGAGGGGACGATGTTGAAGGCGGTGGCCGCCACGGTTGCGGCGCTGCTGCGAAGGAAGGTTCTGCGTGAGAGGTTCATGAGAGGACTCCAGTCTCTGTTCGGAGAGCGGCTCGCGAGGACGCTCGCCCTCCAGTCGTTTTCAAAGGGTTAGCGGACGCTGTCGGCGACCTGTTTGATGGCTTCGACCTTCTTCTGGTCCAGCCCGGCTTTGGCATAGATTTCGTGGATCGACCAGTGCAGCCCGGGGCGGCCGCCGGTCGTGACGAATTTCAGGTTGCGCGTCTGCACGGCCAGCGGGATGACCGTTTTGCCGCGCGCGTTGCCGTCGCCCTGTGCGACCGGGCCGCTCCAGTTCTTGCCGTCGCCGGAGGTGAAGACCTCGTAGCCGTTCGGCGTATCTCCCGCGGACTTCTCGGTGTCCAGCACGATTTCGGAGACAAAGATGCTCTCACCCAGATCGAGGGTGAACCACATGCCCTTCTCGGAGCTGTGGTTCGAGGACCAGCGCGTGCCGGGATTGCGGTCGAAGGCCTGGTCCGCCTCTCTTCCGTTATGCGAGGCGTTGGCCTTCCATTTCTTGTTGCTGATATCGCCGGCTGCCGCGCCGGCCTGGCCTTTGATCTTGGTGTCGAAGAAGGCGGTGTAGGTCTTCTTGGCGGCTGCGCCGCAGGCCGCGTCGGAGAAGAGGCCCTGCAGGGTGGTGAAGAGCTCCAGCCCGTCATACTTGAAGATCGCGTCGGCCACGGTCATGCGGCTGCGCTCGTCGTTCGCAAGTTTGAAGAGCTCGACGAGGCGGGCGTGCGTTTCCTGTCCGGCGTTGGCTGCGGTCAGCTTGAGCGCGCCGCGCAGGGCCGTGGTCTTGAGCCCGTTGTCCGTTTGGGTGCCGATGGCGGCCTTCAATACGGCATAGGGCTCCATCGAGGGCCAGTCGGCGAGGGCGCGCAGCGCGGTCTCAGCCAGCTCCTTGTCCGCGTCGGTTGCGGCGCCGGACAGCGGGGCGATGAAGGCGGGGTCGGCATAGCTGGACATGAGGCCGGCCAGCGTTTTCTTCGAGGCAGCCGAAGCTTTGGCCCACGCCGCACTGAAAGCAGTTGCGCGGGCGTCGGATGCCACGTTTTTGGCCACGGCGCGGAGGGCGGCTTCGGCTTGGTTCAGCTCGGGCTCCTGCACCAGCGGCAGCCAGGCCACGAGCTGCGCGAAGGTTCCCTCATCGGCGGTCTTGCCAAGCGTCTTCCATGTCTCCTTGCGCACCTCGGCGCTGTCGGACTTCAGGAACGCTTCGAGCTTGGGCAGCAGCTTGGTTTCGGTGCGCTCGCCGAGGATGGCGAGTACGCGGGTCTGCTGGGCGGCGTCTTTCTGCGCGAGCGCGATCAGCGCTTCGCCTGCGCCCGGGGCGCGGAAATCGCCCAGCGCGTCTTTGGCGGCGTTGCCCACGGCGCCGTCTTTGGCGGTCAGTGCATAGACGGCACCGACTTGGTCGGCGCTGCCGATCTTGATGAGTGCGCGGATCGCCTCGCAGACAACGGGTTCCTGGTCGGAGGCGAGCAGCGCGGCCACATCGCCTGCGCAGGCTTTGGCGTCGCGCGCGGCGAGTTTGGCGACGAGCGCCGCCTGGTCAACGGGCGCGGCGGTTCTCAGGGCGGCTGCGAGCGTCTTGACAGAGACTCCGTCGGCGGCGCGGATGACGGTTTGGCGGACGAACGGGCTGGCGTCCTTGAGACCGGTGGCGAAGAAGTCGGCGTCCGCGAGAATCAGCGCCTTGGCGCAGGCGGCGCGCAGGGGGGCGGGCGTGGCGGTGTTCGTGAAGAGCGGCTGGGCGGCGCGTGCGGCGGCCTTTAGCTGGCCGTTCTCGGCGAGCGTGCCGATGCAGGCCGCGAGGGCGGTCAGGCGGATATCCTCCAGCGCCGGTGCGGCGGGCTTGGCGAGAACAGCCAAGGCCTCTTCGCTGCCGATGCGGCCTAGGGCCGAGAGGGCGGCTGTGGCGACGGCGGCATCTTTGTCAGCGGCGTACGGGGCGACGGCGGCCGCGTTCTTGCGGATGGCCAGTGCGGAGAGCAGCGTGCAGCGCAGGGAGGGCTCGGTGCCAGCGAGCACTTGGGCGATGGCCTTGTCGGCTGCGGGGCCGGGTGTGCCGGCGAGCAGCGTGGCGGCCCAGTCGCGGGTTTCGGGCGTTTTGAGACAGGCCGCGACAGAGGTCAGATCTGCGGAGGCTCCGACCGCGAGCAGGGTGCGCAGGATGGCTTTCTGGCCGAAGGGTGTGGTGGCCGGGTCCTTGAGGAGCGCGGCGAGCTTGGCCCGATTGGCGGCGTCGATGTCCGCTTTGCCCGTGTGGATGAGGATGTCTTGCAGGAAACCGAACGCCTCGTTGGCGTTGGCGTCGGTGGCGGTCTTGACGCGGTTCAGGTCGGCCGCCGAGAGCCCGGCGGGGGTGTCGTCGGCCTTGAGGTCGCCGAGGACGTATTGCACGCCGGCGAGGATGTGGGCGAGGCGGGCCTTGTCGAGGAAGGCGCGCTGGTCGTGGCCGAAGGAGGTGTAAAACACGCGGCCTTTGCCGTAGGGCCTGATCCAGGAGACGGCGTAGTCGTTGTCTGTGCGGCGCTGGCTCTGGGTCTCGGCTGTGGCCTTGTCGGCGAAGTCGAGGGAGACGAGCACATGCAGCTTGGCGCGGTTATAGAAAGGGGACTGCTGCTGGTAGATCTCGTCGCCGGCCGAGAAGCCCTTGCCGCCGAACGCCTGGTTGAGCGGGCTGGCGGGGTCGTCGAGCTTGAAGGTCCACGTGCCGCCGCTGCCCCAAGGGTGACCCCAGAAGTGACCGCCCTCCATCTCGGCGGCCTGTCCGGCGCTGTTGAAGTTGTCGGCGCCGGCGTGGATCACGGCCAGGCCCTTGCCCGACTTCACGTAGTCCACCAGAGCGGGCTCAAGGAAACGGTTCTCCTGGGTTTTGAGCCCGGTGGTGTTGTTGAGGACGACCGCGTCGTACTTGGCGAGGTTGGCGGGCTTGAGCGCCTCATAGTCGTTCGAGAAGTCGGCGGTGAAGGCTTTAGTTTTGGCGGCGGCGATCTCGAAGGCCTTGTTGCTGTGTTCCAGTGCGGCTCCGTGCACGAAGCCTTCGCACCGCCAGAAGACGAGGATGCGCCGGGCTTTGGCGGGCTTGGCCGCCAGCTGTGTGCCGACGAGCGCGGTGATCTGGTCGATCTGCTCTTGAGGAACGGGCTTCAGGTCCTGTGCCGCAGCGGTCATGGCGACACTGGCGGCGAGCAGCCCTGCGGCTGCGCGGATGATGCGATGCCTTTGGATCATGGTCTTTCCCTTTTTAGTTCTCTGTCCCCCGGCAAGACGGTGCCGACATGGCCTGAAACGAAGAAAGCGGAGCAAAAACCGATTTAACACGACTTTTGTCCGCTTTTGTTTGCATCAGCGAAGAGCTTGTCGCTCGTTCACTTTAATTTGTGACGCAACCGGCATCCGCTCATAAGCGGAGAAGCCGGTTGCAGGCACACACAGCACACATTCCCGAGTCTTGCCCACACAGTTTCCGTTCAGCCGAAAACCGATATGAAACACAATTCATGTCTCATAATGTGCTCCTATTGTAGCTCGCAAACGCACAGCGCGTAATGGTAAGATTGCGCATATGAAAGGGAAAATTGCGCAGAAGAGGTTTGATCATTACCGGGTTGCCCTGCTGATTGAGACCTCCCATGAGTTCGGGCGCGAGGTGCTTCGGGGCATCCGGGATTACGAGAAGGCGCTCGAGAACCACTGGGCCTTCTACCTGCAGCCGGACGGGATGCAGCCGGATGCACCGAAGATCGGCTCGTGGCTGTGCACCGGCGTGATCGCGCGCCTTTTCAGCGGCGCGACGGCGCGGCTGTTGCTGACCAGCGGTCTGCCGCTGGTGCTGCTCGACCCCTACATGGAGCATCTTTCCAAGCGCTATGACCTGTCACGCATTCCCTACATCACAACGGACACCGATGCGATTGTGCGCATGGCGTTCGAGCACCTGCACGCGTGTGGCTGCCGCACGTTCGCGTTTGTGCACAGTGCGGCGGACACGGTCTGGTCGGCGGCGCGCGAACGTGCGTTCGTGGAATATGCCGCTCAGCGCGGGGTCGCCTGCCACGTCTATGGAACCCAGCCCGTCGCCACGTCGTGGGAGGAGGACATCCACCGGCTCGGTTCGTGGATCGCACGGCTGCCGCGGCGCTTGGGGATTTTTGCAGCGATGGATCAGCGCGGCCGGCATGTGATCGAGGCCTGCCGCGAGAAGGGCTTGCGGGTGCCCGACGACGTGATGGTGCTGAGCGTAGACAACGACCCGCTGCTGTGCGAGCTGTGCGAGCCGTCGCTGAGCAGCATTGCGCTGGATGCGTACCGGGCGGGGTACGAGGCCGCGAAGATATTGAACGACCTGATGTGCGGTCAGCCCGTCGCGCCGAACACGCGTATTCTGGTGAAGCCGACCCACGTGTCTCGCCGCCAGTCGACCTCCTCCGGGTTCGATCAGGACGTCGTTGTTGCCGCCGCGCGGCGCTTCATCTTTGATCGGCTGGCGGATCGCTCAGTGCAGGTGAATGATATTGCCGCGCACTGCGGTGTGTCGCGACGGCTGCTGGAGACCCGCTTCTTGCAGGCAGTGGGGCGCACGCTTCTGCAAGAGCTGACGGAGATGCGCATGGAGCGGGCGCGCACCCTGCTGCGCGACACCTCCGACACGGTGAACGCGATCGCGGCAGAAAGCGGCTTCAGCGACCCCAACTATTTCACCAAGGCGTTCCGCCGCCGGCACGGGCTTTCGCCGCTGAAATACCGCGCGGATGCCCATGCGATCTAGACGCATCTTTTCTTGTGCAGTCCGCCCTTTTTTTCCTATACTGTGCGCACTTTTTCAAGAAACAGAAGCAACGTTTTCAAGGAGCGGAAATGAGCAAACAAGTGAAGAAAGTTGGAGTTTTAACGGCGGGCGGTCTGGCTCCGTGTCTGAGCTCGGCGATCGGCTATCTGATCGATGAATATTCCCGCGTGGCACCGGACGTTGAAATCATCGGGTACATCAACGGTTACATGGGCCTGCTCAAGGGGCAGAGCGTTAAGGTCACCCCCGAGGTGCGCAAGCAAGCGCTCTTCATGACCGAACACGGCGGCAGTCCGATCGGCAACAGCCGCGTGAAGCTGACAAACGTCAAGGACTGCGTCAAGCGTGGCTTGGTGAAAGAGGGCGACGATCCGCAGAAGGTTGCGGCCGACCAGCTCGTGAAAGACGGCGTGGACGTGTTGCACACCATCGGCGGCGATGACACCAACACGGCGGCGGCCGATCTGGCAGCCTACCTCGCTAAGCACAGCTACGGCCTGACTGTCGTCGGTCTGCCCAAGACGATCGACAACGACGTCTATCCGATCCGCCAGAGCCTTGGCGCGTGGACGGCGGCTGAGGAGGGAGCGAAGTTCTTCGCCAATGTGGTGAAAGAGAACACCGCCAATCCGCGCATGCTTATCATTCACGAGGTGATGGGGCGCAACTGCGGCTGGCTTACGGCTGCCACGGCGGCGGCGTACCGCAAGCTCATGGACGGCTTCAACTATCTGCCGTCCTTCGGTCTGACGCGTGAGCGCGAGGATGTCCACGCCGTGTATGTGCCGGAAATGGCCTTTGACGTCAAGGCTGAGGCCGCGCGTCTGCGCGCCGTCATGGACAAGAACGACTGCGTGAACATCTTCGTCTCCGAAGGGGCCTGCGTGGATGCGATCATCGCGGAGCTTGAGGCCAAAGGCGAAGAGGTGCCTCGCGATGCGTTCGGTCATCCGCGGCTGGATAAGGTGAACGTGGGCGGCTGGTTCGCCAAGCAGTTCGGCGAGATGCTCGGAGCCGAGAAAACGATGGTGCAGAAGAGCGGGTACTTCAGCCGTGCGGCGGCGCCGATCGCCAAGGACAAGGAGCTGATCCAGGCGTGCGCCAAGAAAGCGGTCGAGTGCGCGCTGGCGGGCGTCGGCGGCGTGGTGGGCGAGGATGAGAACAAGAACGGCGAACTGCGCGCCTGCGAATTCACGCGCATCAAGGGCGGCAAGCCTTTCGATATCGAAACGCCGTGGTTCAAGGCGTTGCTCGCAGCGCTGGGCCAGCCCAAAGGCGCCCAGGTGGCCGTGAAGCACTAAAGCAGAAAACCGAAACGTACGCCACTGCGTTTGTGCGGGCGTGTGAGTGGGACAGCGGAGCGGAGTAAGTCCGTTCCGCTGTCCCGCCCTTTTTGATATATCAGCAATTGGTTTTGCTTTCGGTTTCGTCGGTGGTAAACTTAAAAACATTGGAATTGTATATCAGGTTTGCTTGATGCAACGGTGTCAGGCTCCGCATGACAGAGGCAGAAAAGGAGTGTTAATGAAGGCGAATCATTTTGCACATATACGTCTCATGGGGGTGTCCATTCTTTCGATGGCGGTCTGTGCGTCGGGAGCTAACATCTGGGACGGCGGCGGTGCGGTTGACTCCAGCATTAACACGCCGGCTAACTGGGATAATGACGCAACGCCGGCGCTTGATGGAACGCAGTATGTCACGTTTGGCACAGGAGGCGGCACGGCGACGGTCAACACAGCCGCAAATTTCCTCGGCATCTTTCTCAACCGCGACGCCAACTTCCTGTTCGCGAACGGCGCGGGGGCGCTGACGCTCGGCGCGGGCGGCCTCCGGGCGGTGCTGCCGTCGGCGAACAGCCGCACCTACACGATCGCCGAAGATGTGACCCTTGCGGCCAACCAGTCGTGGGGCATCACGAACAACGGCGCCGGTGTCGCTACCGTGGTCGTCACGGGAAACATCGACGACGGGCCCAACACAAATGGCATCACCCAGACTGGCAACGGCATCCTTCAACTTTCGGGCAACAACTCCTACGACGGCGCGACCGTGGTCCGCACCGGCGGTGTCCTGCGCGTCTCGCACTCGAACGCCTTGGGCAGCACGGCGGCGGGCACAACGATTGCGAGCGGCGCTTACATGGAAGTCAGTGGCGGCATCACGGTCGCAGAGCCTTTGGTCATGAGCGGCGAGCAGGTCTTGAACTGGTCCAGCCCGCTGCGCTCCCTAAGCGGCACCAACACATGGACCGGCCCGATCTCGACGGGTACTGAAGACGCGAGCATATCCGCCAACTACGGATCCAGTTTCTATGCGGTGGGCGGAATCACCAGCAGTTACGGATTTCGGTTCAGACCTGCCGCGGGCGGGCGAATCACCGTCACGAATCTTCCTGCGCAGATCGGGTCATACGGCGTCCAAGTCCATGGCAGCGTGGGGGGGACGCTTGTCCTGAGCGTGACGGGGAATACGTGGAGTGCCATGGAGACGGTGAGCACCGTGCAGACCGATGTGACAAACGCCTTGCCGTCGGGATCGACGCTCAATCTCGGCACTACGTGGTCTTGGGGCGGCATCCTCGATCTCAATGGCAACGACCAGACGATTGCCCAGTTGAGCGTCGTCGCCCTCACGAACACGGGTGTGCGCATGGTGACCAGCGCGAAACCTGCCGTTCTGACGGTCAACCAAGGTGCGAACACGACGATTGACGCGGTATTCAGTGGTGCGGCAAGTCTAACAAAAAAGGGCACGGGCACATTGGCCCTTTCTGGGGTGAGCACCAACACGGGCGTCATGACCGCCAGCGGCGGCGTCTTGGAATTCACCACGCCTGCCGCTCTCTTTAACGCGAACGCGGCCTACTGGAACGATTCCCATATCGTGGTCAACAGCGGGGCGACGCTTGGTCTTGTCATCGGTGGAGCGAATGATTTTTCGCTCGCCAATGTGAATGCCATCAGCGCGATCAGTTCGGTCACGGGCGGGTTTCAGAACAACGGTCTACTGGGCCTCGACGTCACGAACGCGCCCGGAAGCGTTTACACGTACACGGGCGTCATCGCGAATCCGCCGAGCGGCTACAGCCTTGGCATCAACAAAATCAATATTGGCACGCTGACTCTCGCTGCGGCCAACACCTACAGCGGCAAGACGGTGATCTCCGGCGGCAAACTCAATATCGTGGATGAAACTGGGCTGGGTGCGAACCCCGCCAGCGGCGTAGCGGACCAGCTCACGCTCAACGGCGGCACGCTGCTGTCCACCAACACCTTCGCGATTGACGATTCCAACCGCGGCATCACAGTCGCTTCGGCGGGCGGCACCCTTGAAATCGCGGCCGCCACGACCGTGACCGTGACCGATGTGATCGGCGGCGCGGGCACGCTGACCAAGACCGGCAACGGCATCCTCGTTCTCTCCGGCGTGAACACCAATACGGGAAAAACGGTGATCAGCGGCGGGAAACTGAGTATTGCGGACGAAACAGGCTTGGGCGGTAACCCCGGCAGTTATGCGGCGGACCAGCTCACGCTCAACGGCGGCACGCTGCTCGGCACGGCGACCTTCGCGATCGACGACGCCAACCGCGGCGTGACCATCGGCGCTTCGGGGGGCACCTTCGAGATCGATCCGTCCTCGGTCACTGTCACGGTGGCCAAGGTCATCGCGGGAAGCACGACGCTGAGCAAGGCCGGACCGGGCACGCTGCTGCTCTCGGCCGCCAACTCGTTTAGTGGCGTGGCGACAGTCAGCGGCGGTACGCTGGCGCTTGGGCAGGTGGACGCCCTGAAGAGCGCCACACTCGACATGGGGCTCGCTGGCTCGCAGTCCCTTGCGCTCGCGCTCACGGGCCCCGTCAGCTACAACATCGGAACCATCCGCGGCACCAACGCGTTGAACATCGGCGCCAATACCCTCAACATCGGCGCGAACAATCAGGCGGGCACCTATTTCGGCGCGGTCAGCGGCAACGGCGGGATCACCAAAGTGGGAACCGGCACCTTTACCCTTGCAGGCACCAACAGCTATCTTGGGCTGACGGCGGTGGGTAGCGGCATCCTGGAGTTCGCCAAACCCGCCGCGCTATATGCAGGCAACACGACGCTGTGGACTGCGAACAACATCGTGGTGAGCAACGGCGCGATGCTGGCCTTCAATGTCGGCGGTGCGGGCGAGTTCGCCGCGTCGGATCTCGATGTTCTCAAAGATGTGGGCTCGTCAACGGGCGGCTTCAGAAACGGCTCATTCCTGGGTCTCGACACCACGAACGCGGTGGGCGGCTCGTTCACGTATTCCGGCAACATCGGCAACCCGGGCGGCAACTCGCTGAACGTGCAGAAGCTTGGGGAGAACACGCTGGCGCTTGGTGGCGCGAACACCTACACCGGCGCAACGTGGCTCACGGCGGGAACACTGAGCATCAACACGTTCACCAACGGCGGCATCGCCAGCCCGCTCGGGGCCTCGTCCTCGAATGCGGTCAATTTGGTCTTCAACGGCGGCACCTTGCGCTACACGGGGCCGACGGCGGCGTCCGACCGCTACTTCACCATCAACAACAACATGAGCGCCGTGTTCGATGTGACTCAGCCGTCGACCACGCAGACGTTTACCCGCATTGTGGGAAACACCTTGAACGGCACGGTCTCGATCACCAAACGCGGGGCGGGCACGCTGGCTATTGGTTATGACGGCCCCGGCGGTTCGGGCGGCTCCTATGTCACCTCCATCTCTTCCTTCACCATCGAGCAGGGGGGGCTGATTGCGGTCGCAAGTGATACGCCTCAGATCAATGCGGGCCGTCTGACCGCGCAGGGCCCGGCGGTCACTCTCGGAGACGGAGTGTTCGTGGGCCTGGTCATGACGCTTTCGGACTGGTCGACCGGCACACAACAGGTGCTCAAATACACGGGCACCAACGCAACGGCGACATTGGCCAACCTGACCTTTCAAGGGCCCACCAATAATGTGGCCTCTAATCTGAAGATCATGGACATCAACGACGGCGCGTCCGATATTGACTTCGTATTGAACGCCAACATCCCCATCTGGCCGGATTATGCGGGTGGCGCGAACAAGGGGCTCTCCGACTTCCGTAAGGACGGCGGCGGCACGCTCAAACTGTTGGGAACGTCTTCGCAGTACCGCGGCACGACGACGATCCGCAACGGCCGCATCATCGTTGTGGGCAATGTGATCAGCAACATGTTCAGCCCGCTCGGCACCAACGTCACGGCCGTGCAGTTGGGCGATGCCGGAACCGCCTCCAACAACGTCGTGACCCTGGCTGTGGACGGCGGCTCCTTCATCTTTGCGCGCGGCCTTTACGTGTATCCCTACACCAACGGGGCGAGCGCGGTGTTCGCGGGCCTCTCCACCAACAGCCTACTGCTGAGCGGCGATGTCACGCTGAGCAACACGCTCCAGTTGGCGTCGGCCGCGACCGGTACCAATGCGCTAATCGTCACGGGTGCCCTGAGCGGTTCCGGCGGACTGACGACGACCGGTGCGGTGGTGCTGGCGGCATCCAACACCTATACGGGCACAACCACCGTGGCCAGCGGCACGCTGCGCCTCGCGGCCTCCGACCGTATCGCTGACGCGAGCGCGTTGCGTCTTTTGAGCGGCACCTTTGCCACGGCCGGGTTCAGCGAGACGCTGGGCACGCTCGACGTGGACGGTGCGGCGGTCATTGATTTCGGAAGCGGCAGCAGCGTGGTTCGCTTCGCCGCGAGCGCGGGCCAGACTTGGGACGGAACAGTGGCGATCCGTAACTGGTCCGGCTCAAAGAGCGGCGGAGGCACCGACCAGCTCTTTGTCGGAACCTCGGCGGCCGGACTGACGGCGACCCAGCTCGGAAAGATCATTCCGCCCTCAGGCTACACCGTGCAACAATTGCCGACAGGCGAAGTGGTCCTGAAGCCCAAAGGCACGTTGATCTTTATTAAATAGGCGGCGATAAAGGCGGCGGCTGGCGCTCGCCGCACCTGTGGAGTGACGGTCGTGAAACGGAGCCAAACCCTACGCTTATGCACGTGGCCTAGTGCGGGCTTCCGTGCGCGGGCCGCACTTGTGACGTGCCTGACGGCAGCCTTGTCGGCCGGCGCCGCGCCGATCCGCAATGTCATCCTGTGCATCGGCGACGGCATGGGGCCGGAACAAGTGAAGTCGGCTTGCTGTTTCGCGGGAACGAATCTCGTGTTCGAGGGGTTCCCTTATCAGAGTCGGGTGACCACGTTTGCGGCGGATGGTGCCTTGACCGATTCGGCGGCTGCTGCGACCGCCTTGGCCACAGGGCATAAGGTTTACGACGGTGTGCTCAGTTTGGCCCTTCCTGGCGACGGCAGCGAGGTGGAGACGCTTCTGGAGCATTTCAGCAAGCTGGACAAAAGCACCGGACTTGTGACCACTTCGTACATGACCGATGCCACGCCGGCCGGTTTCGGCGCGCACGAGTCTAGCCGTGGCGACTATGCCGAAATCGCAAATGATTATTTGGGTCAGACGCGCCCCAATGTTTTGTTCGGCGGCGGCGGTAACGGGTTGGACGTCACTGCGGCTCAGGGCGCGGGCTATCGGGTGGCGACCGATGCGGTGTCGCTGGCTGCGCTGAAAGGGTCTCTCGGCGAGCATGTGGCGGGGCTGTTCGGCGAGGGGCCGATGCCCTACGTGTACGACGGACTCGGCGACTTGCCGACGCTATCGCAGATGACTGAGGTTGCGCTCGACCGATTGTCCAAAGACCCCGACGGTTTCTTTCTGATGGTGGAGGGCGGACTTATTGACCACGCCTGCCATGCCAATGACCTGCCGAGATGCGTGATGGAAACCCTGGCGTTCGATGAGGCTGTGCGCGTGATTGTCGCTTGGGCGAAAAGCCGCACCGACACGCTTGTGCTGGTGACCGCCGATCATGAGACGGGCGGGCTGACCGTTCTCGCCGATAACGGCGTGGGCGTTTACCCGGATGTGGAATGGGGGACGGGAGGCCATACGTTTACCCCGGTTCCTGTTTACGGACTCGGTGTGAACGCTGGGCTTGTGGTCAAAACGGTCGACAATGTGGATGTTCACGGGGTCGCTCTCAGCACGGGGCTCATGCCGGCGATGGGCGTTGGCGTCGAAAGGGTCACGCAGGAGTTGACCCGCACATACTGGGCTGTCAGCAGCGGCGACGTGTGCCGCGTGGAGTATGCGCCCTCCTTGACGCCATCTGCGTGGCAGCCGTTTGGAACGGTCACAGCGGTCGGCACGCGCGTCGCCTGCGAGACGACCAATCCGGTCGATGCGGCGCAGGGCTTTTATCGGGTGATTACGACGCAAACGGCGGAGCCATGATGGCAGGAAGGGCGCTCTCCGCACTATTTCTTCGGCCAAGAATAGCCGCAGGGCACGTTTGGAGCGACGAGGTTGCGCTCCTTGAGGTCGCGGGGATCGATGGGAAAATTGCGGCAGTTCGGAAGCCGGTAGACGGAGTAGAGCCGGCAGGTCGACTGGCCGTCTTTGTGAAGGTGGAGGGCGCCGCATTTGTTGGCGACCAGATGGCAGCACACGCCGCATCGCTCGCACTCGCCGAGGCGGTTGTCCAGACTTCTGCGCACATAGCCGGGCCGGAACACGTTCAGGAAGAAGCGCCTCACAACACCTCGGAGCAGAATCAGGCGAATCAGGAGTGTCTGGGGCGTAAACGATATTTTCTGTTCGGGTATACTCATAACAAAGAAAAACAGCCGAACCGCGGAGGAACGCCTGTTCCGCATATCGTAAACGCGGCAGGGGCTGTGAAGCAAGCGCATTTGTGAGGCCGCTCAAAGGGAAGTCAGCGGTGATTCAGGTTGAACAGAAAAGGCAGTGGGCGTAAAATAGAGCCGTTCAAAGGCGACAGAGGAGGTGCATATGAAAGGTTTCTCGATCCGTTCCATGCAGCCCGATGATCGGTGGCAGGTGGCCGAACTGATTTGCATGTCCACGAACTACTGGTACCAGGCGCACGGTTTTCCGATGATTTTTGCGGCGGGGCCGCAGAGCACGGTTTTTCTCTTCGACACGTACAGCACGCTGGAAGGCAGTTCGGGTATTGTCGCTGTCGACAACGAGACGAGCCACATCATTGGCTCTTGTTTTCAGCATGTACGTCCCACGCACGTCTCCTTGGGCATCATGAATGTGCATCCCAACCATGCCCGACGCGGCATTGCTGGCGCGCTATTGCGGGAAATCGTGGAGACTGCGGAGAATGCGGGCAAGCCAGTGAGGCTCGTCTCCAGCGCGATGAACCTCGATTCCTATTCGCTCTACAATCGGGCCGGCTTCGTCACGTTCGCCGTGTTTCAGGACATGACGGTGCGTGTGCCCCCAGACGGTTTCAGGGAAGCGCACACGGCCTCTTCGCGGGTGCGCCCCGCGACACTGGCGGACCTCGACGCGATTGTCGATCTGGAGCGCGAGGTGGCGTGCATTGAGCGTCCGGGAGACTACCGGCACTTCATCCAGAGCGGCAACGGCAACTGGCACATCTCGGTGTGCGAAGCGGCGCAGAACAAGACAGAGCTCGACGGCGTGCTGGTCTCGTGTCTTCATCCGGCCTGCAACATGATCGGCCCAGGCGCTATGCGCTCCAGCGAGGCGGCGGTCGCGCTGCTACAGGCGGAGTTGAACGTCAACGCGGGCCGTGCGCCGGTTTTTCTGGTGCCGGTCACCGAAACCGTGCTGGTCCGGCAGGCCTACGCGTGGGGTGCTCGAAACTGCGAACTGCACTTCGCCCAAATCCGGGGCGGGCTTCATACGCGGGTCAACGGCATTGCGATGCCCACCTTCATGCCCGAGTCCAACTAGGGGTCGCATCACGCGCCGGTGGAGCCAAAGCCGCCCCTGCCGCGCGTGGTGTCGGAGACCTCTGTCACCTCAGCCGTGTCGACGTGAAGCACCGGTGCGATCACCATCTGGGCGATGCGCAGGCCGGGCTTGACCTCAAACGGCTCATGGCCGTGATTGATCAGGATGACGCCCACTTCGCCTCGGTAGCCTTCGTCGATGGTGCCGGGCGTATTGAGAAGGGTGATGCCGTTCTTCAGCGCGAGACCGCTGCGAGGCCGCATCTGAGCTTCAGTGCCATGCGGCAACTCCATCACGAGACCTGTTCTCACGAGTCTGCGTTCGCCCGGCTGAAGCGTGGCTTCTTCGCAGGCGCACACATCCATGCCCGCATCGCCCGGACGCGCATAAGAGGGGATCACAGCCGCAGGATGGATCTTCTTGAAGTTCACTGTCATATGTTGCAGTGTAACAAACGGTGCCATGTAAATCGAAAGTTTTTCGCCGTTTCCGGCGGTCCGGCTGTTGTCGCTGTCGTCCGCCGAGATACAGACAATATTGAACCGCCGGGAGGCTGGCTGTGCGCGAAGGGCAGGGGCAAGGGCAAGAAAAGACGCCCAGCAGCGAGTCGGCTACCCGATTCGGATTCTTGCGGCGGCGGGCCAGGGCACCTGTGACGCGCCGCACCCGGCGGCAACGCAGAGGTCGGCGTGGACATCGGGGCGGATGTTGGCCAGATTGTCTGAGTCGAAGCCTTCGCCCTTGCGAGCCGCATTGACATCGAACCAGACGGTCTTTTTGCCTGAAGCGCGCACAGCGGCGTCCAGAGCGGCCACAAGGGGTTTCCACGGCGCGGAGGCAGGGCCATCGAGCAGCACCTGTTTGTGCGCGCGAACCTGGGTCAGCAGCGCGTCGAAACCGGCAAAGCCTGCGGGTAGCGTGCCCGGTGTGACGGAGGCGGGGTCGACCAGCGTCAGGGCCAAGGCAGCGCCGTAGATGGGGGCTTGTTCGCCGAGCTCGCACGGTTTAACGGCGATCCTGCGCGACAGGCGTTTGGCAAGCCCAGCTTCGAGCGCGGGCACGTAGAGATCCCAGTCGCGGGCGATGTTGCCGCCGATCACAAAGGCGTCCGCGCCGAACTTGTCGAGCCACGGGGCGACACATTCGGCGAGGTTTTCGCCGAACGTCTGATAGATCTTTTTCGCGACCGTATCACCTTTCAGGGCCGAGTGGGCGATCTCCTTGCCGCCAGCGACGGTCTGTCCGGTGAGGCGCTTCCACTCGGCCACGAGCCAACGGGTGGAAAAGAAGTCGTCCGCAATACCAGTTTTGTAGGGCACGTGCCAGAGTTCGCCGTCGGGAGGAACGTCGTCTCCCTTGGTCTGGGGACGTCCGTCTCTGAGGAACGACGCGCCGAAACCGGTGCCGAGCGTGACAACGACGGGGCGTGCGAAGCCTTTGGCGCCGCCGCGGAAGTACTCGCCGAGAGCGAAGCAGGCGGCGTCATTGTTGAAGACTACAGGCTTGGCGGCGGAGCCGAGTGCGTTGCTGAGGTACTGGCGGAAGTTGACGCCGAACATCTGTTCGTATTTGTTCTGGTGCGGGGTGATGCGGCAGACGCCGTCCTCGTAGGTGAAAGGGCCGGGAATGGCGAGGCCCACGCCGAGGACGGTCTCCGGACCGGTCTTTGCAGCACAGCGGCGGATGGCCTGCTCGAACACGTCAAGGATGGCGGTGGGGTTGATGTGCGTGTCGAGGTGCTCGCGCACGGTGCTATCGGGCAACATTTCAAAGGTCGTTGCGTCGACCAAATCCAAAGTGATGTGGGATCCGCCGACATCGATGCCGAGATAGTAACGCTTCATGGTGGACTCCGCTGAAAAGGAAAAGCCTCCTCCGCTTCCGGAAGAGGCTTTGAAAATGAGAACTTAGTCGTAGCGATTCATGTACCCGCCTGGAAGAGGCATGGTGCCTTCCCATGTGGCAGGCGCAGACCAAGGCATGTCGGTTTCCGTCGGGCTATTGGACATGCAACCTGCCGCGAACAGCAGAACCAACAGGGCTGCGAGACAAACAACCACGTTTACAGACTTAGAAAAAGACCACATCGCCCTTCTCCACTGTGGCCTGCTGCCAGTCGCTGAGAATGTCGGCGACCACGAGGTTCTTGCCGCGCACAGCCTGGCGCAGCTTGATGCGGGTGACGAATTCGCCGGCAGCGCTCTGGCGGCCCGTGCGGCGTACGTTCATTTCGAGCTGCGGGAGCTGGCCTTGGCGGTCGGCACCGAGCAGTTCGACCATCGCGTCGTTGGAGAACTCCACGATTGTGAACTTGAGCTCGTCGTTCGATTCGATGACCTTGCCCTTGTCGCCGGCGGTGAGCGCGGTGACAGACACGGACGTTCCCTGATCTCCGCCCGCAGTCGAGGGCTTGCCGGAAATGCGCTTCTTCAGCTCCTCGTTGGTCTCCTTGGCCTTGGCGAGTTGATCGGTCAGGGTGACTTTCTCCTCGTTCAGCTTTTCGGCTTCGCTCTTGGCTTCGGCCGTTTCGGCGGCGAGCTCCTTCTTCTCGGCGGTCAACTTGGTCACGCGGGCTTCCAGGGTTTCCTTTTCAGTCTGGAGAGAGGCGAGCTGTTCATGGGCTGCTTTCAGCTCTTTCTTGGTCGAGCGTCCGTCGCTCTTGAGTTTGTTGATCTCGGTGACCGTGCCGGCGAGCTGCTCGCGGATCTTCGCGAGGGCCGCGCGGGTCTTATTCAGCGTCGTCAGCTGCGCCTTGGAGCGGTCGAAGAGCTGGTCAAGCAGCTCCTGCATCGACCCCGGACCTTTGGTGGCCCGCTTGTTGTCGAGCGTGTCAATGACCTCTTTGCCGGTCGCGTCGACGGCGTAATAGTTGCGCAGCTGTTTGCGTTTTTCGTTGCTGCCGAAATCGAAGGTCGGAAGGTTCTGCTGCTCAAGCTTCATCGCGTACCCTTCGAGAACGGACTCCTTCTCTGGGTTGGCGAGTTCGCGATCCGACACTTCGGATGTGTCCTTCTGGACTTCCGGAGCGGCGGCGTCTGCGGCGTCTTGGATTTCGACAGTCTTAGCCAGTTTGACAATTTGATCTTCCAACACGCTGTTCCGCTTCGTCAGCACTTCCCTTTTTCCAAACAGCATGTTTGCGAAAACCAAGGCGACGACACTCAGAACCAGAATCACGTATACCAACACTCGCAGCAGCTTACCCATTGTAAATACCTCAACGTTTACTTGTGACAAGTTTGACGCATATGGTGAAAATTAAATCAAACGGGGGGGGGTCTGCAACAACAAAGTGCGAGAGAGCCCCATTTTTTTGATTTTTGATCGGTTTTTATCCCAAAAACAGCCGGTTTGTAAGGCTGAAGGAAGGCGCGGGAGTCTGGAGGGGTGTTTCGACGGTACGCAGAAGGCACAAAAGGAGAGCGTTGTCCCAAGGCGTATTTCGCGGTTTCAGCGGCGGCGGCTTTCATTTTTTTTGCGCTTTGAAATTGACCCCTCTGCCAACATGCCTTATAACTCAAAAAAGATGAACTTGTTGTGCCGTCACTGACGGGTTTCGGTTTTTGAACAGGGACGGTTTTCCGAACCGCCCGGCAAGCCCGTGGACGGAGGGCTCGGGGAACCGTCTCCCTCTTTGTATTTCACTCCGGTATTTATATGCCTTTCTCGCTCTTCCTTGCACTGAAATATCTCAAGCCGAAACGCTCATTCACCTCGGTCGTGACGCTGATCTCCGTGATCGGCGTTGTTCTCGGTGTTGCGATTATCATCATTGTTCGTGCGGTGATGACCGGGTTCGGCGATATGTGGCACGAGAAGATATTGGACTTCAAACCTCACATCACCGTCACGGCGCCGAGCGGCGGGGTGATCGAAAAGGAAGAGGCCGTCTGCCAGCGGCTGGAGCAGGTGCCGGGTGTGCTGGCCGCCTCGCCCGGGCTCGAAACGCGCGTCCTCGTCGAGCACCATCGCCGCGTGGTGGCGCCGCTGATCATCGGCACAGACCCCAAGCGGGCCAAGCGGGTGATGAAGCTCGACCGCATGGCGGCGGGAGAGTTCAACATCGAGGGCGACTCCGTCGTGCTGGGCGTCGACATGGCCGACGAGTTGGGGGTGATGGTGGGCGACAACATCCTCGTGTACTCGCCGATGAACCTTGTCGCCAAAAATGAGGTTTATCTTCCTGAGCGCCTGAAGGTTACCGGTATTTACGACTCCGGTCAGCGCGATTTCGATTCGGGGTTCATCATCACCTCGATCGCGGTGGCGCGCGATCTGATGGGCATGCGTTCCGGCGTCTATTCGATTCATTTAAAGGTGCAGGATCCGCAGAATACGGCGAAGTTCAAGAAGATCGTCAGCGACGTCCGCATGTTAGTTCCCTTTTACACGGTGCGCACGTGGCAGGAGATCGACAGCCAGCTCTTCAACGCGCTCGCGGTCGAAAAGAACATGATGGTGATTTTGCTGATGTTCATCACGGTGGTGGCCATCTTCTGCGTGACCAACACGCTGATCGTGCTGACCGTGCAGAAGACGGACGAAATCGGACTGCTCAAGGCGCTGGGTTTCTCCTCGCGTCAGGTGATGATCGCCTTTGTGTTACACGGCTGGATCCAGTGCCTGATCGGCACCTTGCTGGGCATCGGTGCAGCGTACCTGATTCTTGAGAACCTGCAGGGACTCGTGTCGCTTTTGGCTCGGATGGGCGTGGAGGTCTTCCCGAAGGATGTGTACGGGCTGGCGCAGATACCGTGGCGCGTGATCCCGCGCGAAGTCGCGGATGTGGCGATCTCGGTGATCCTGTTCTGCACGGTGGCGAGCTTTTTGCCGGCCTGGCGCGCAGCTCGCATGGATCCGGTTACGGCGTTGCGCAAGGAATAGGGCGACCCGCCGGTCGCCCTGGGAAAGAAAGTATGTTGGAAGCCACTGATCTGCATAAAACCTATGTTTTGCCCCACAAGCGGGTCGACGTGCTGAAAGGCGCGTCGCTCAGCGTGGGCAAAGGCGAACGCGTGGCGATTGTCGGCCGGAGCGGCTCAGGAAAGAGCACGCTTCTGCATGTGCTGGGCGGCCTGGACCGGCCCGAGGTCGGCGAAGTGCGCATCGACGGCCAGCCGCTCTACGCGGTGTCGCAGCGCGCCCGCACGGCGGTGCGCGCGTCCAAGATCGGGTTCGTGTTCCAGTCCTACCACCTGCTGCCTGAAATGGATGTCACCGAGAACGTCATGCTGCCGGCCATGACGGGCGCGCTGAAGATCACGCGGGCGCAGATGCGGCAGCGGGCGTTGGTGCTGCTGGAACAGGTTGGCTTGGCCGACCGCGCCACGCACATGCCGCTGGAGCTTTCCGGGGGTGAGCAGCAGCGCGTGGCGCTGGCGCGCGCCCTGATCAACGAGCCGGCGCTGATCCTCGCGGACGAGCCGACCGGAAACCTCGACCGCATGACGGGTGCGCAGATTATGGAGCTGCTGTTCGGACTGTCCTGTTCGCGCGATCTGGCGCTGGTGATGGTGACTCATTCCCCTGAAACCGCCGCGCTCTGCGACCGCGTGATGGAACTGGCCGGCGGGATGCTCGCCGCGCAAACCTGAGAAGGCGCTCTCTTGCGTTGACACGCCACCGCTCCTCTGCGAAACTACATTGCCATTATGAAGCCCTTTAAAACGATTCTCTTTCTCGGCGACGGTATGGCCGATGAGCCCTTGGCCCAGCTCGGCGGACGCACCCCTTTGCAGGCCGCCGACACGCCGAACATGGACGCCATCGCGCGCCAAGGCCGCAGCGGCACCATGCTGACCCTTCCCGCCGGCTTCCCGACGTCGAGCGATGTGGCCAACATGTCGGTTCTCGGGTGCGACTTGGCCCAGGAGCTGTGCGGGCGAGGCCCCTTGGAGGCAGCCAGCCAAGGAATCAAGCTTGGCGCGAACGACATCGCCTTCCGCATGAACCTCGTGACTGTCGATGCGGACGGCATCTTGCGCGACTTCTCCGGCGGGCACATCGCCCAGAGCGACGCGGTCGAGGCGGTCCGTCTGCTCAACGAGAAACTGGGCACCGATGCCATCCGCTTCTACCCCGGCGTCAGCTACCGCAACCTGCTGGTTCTCTCCGGCCCCGAGTATAGCGCGGAGATCTCTTACGACAAGCCCGACGACAATCACGGACAGCCCGTGGCCAAACACCTGCCGCGGACCAAGTCGACCGAGGGGCAGCGCACAGCCGCGCTGCTGCGCGACCTCATCGCGCGTGCCGCCGAGGTGCTCAAAGGGCGCGAGGCGAACGGAATCTGGCCGTGGAGCGGCGGCAAGGCCGGCGCGATCCACAACATCTGCCAGCGCTACGGCGTCCGCGCGGCCGTCATCTCGGCGGTGGATGTGATCAACGGCCTTGGCCAGTGCATGGGCATGGACGTGATCAAGGTGCCGGGTGCCACAGGCTACATCGACACGAACTACGAAGGCAAAGCCGACGCGGCCGTCAAGGCGCTGGAAAACTACGACTTCGTCTATGTCCACGTCGAGGCGATCGACGAGGTTTCGCATGCCCAGGATTTGCAGCTCAAGCTCCAGGCCATCGAAGATTTCGATAAGCGGCTGGTCGGCCGCGTGATGGCCGCAGCGGGAGCGGGCGTGGCCTACTGCGTGTTGCCTGACCACCCCGTTCCGATCGCGCTCGGCAAACACACCCGCACGCCGGTGCCGGTGGCTGTTTGCCAGCCGGGAGTCCCTCCTGACGGCGTGCAGACGTTCGACGAATCCGTCGCGCACAAAGGGGCGCTGGGCTACCTCAAAGGCTCCGCTCTGATGGATCTGCTGCTGAAGTAATCAGCCGAAGAAGGGGTGCAGACGGTAGGCTGCCCGACTATTAGTCTTGGAGAACAACGGGTTGCAGGCCTGAGGAGAGAGTCCCGTTGCGGGCCGTACGCACCCTGTGTGTCATCGGCTGATTTATCGCCTAACAGCCCATCAGTCTCAACCGCTAACCCGCTTTCCAAGCCTTACCCCTCCGCGCTGCGAACCCCGCGCGGCGGACGCCCGAAGGTGTCTTCCATGTCCGCCCAGACCAGCCCCATGCGGATCGTGATCAATGTCATGACAACGGCGACCAGAATCGCAACCACCCCCATCAGGTAGCCGGGCGTGCCCAGATTGAGCGCGACGAAAAGCGTGCACATCAGAGAGGCCAGGTTCATCGCCTGTCCGGCCAGGATGGCGTTGGGGCGTTTGCGCCAGGCGGCCTGCCCCTCGGCATACCCCCGCAGGGACTGGATGATGGGAAGCACGGACACCAGCAACATGGCGCGCATCGCCAGCGGGATGTCAGGCAGGGGCAGGTTCTGAATGGTGCCGAAATACCAGCGCGCTACGGCTGGGATCTGTCCCACCAGCGGAAAGACGGAGAGCAGGCAGCCTGCGACCAGGGCGAACTTGAAGACTCCGTGATCCTTCTTGTTGCGCGGCGGGAAGGAGAGCGCCACGGCCTGCATGCGCAAGGCGGCAAAGCCCACCGGGTTCACCACCCCCATGGTGACGTAATGGATCGGCAGCATGCGCGCTGGCTCAGGGGCGCGAGCGATGAACGCGCCAATCATGAAGCCTGAGACAGCCAGCAGCACGCCGCCGAACGAGAGGGGCACGCTGAACAGGAACTGGGTCTGGATGCCTGCGGACTGCTGAGCGTCCTGTTTCAGCGCCCGGATATAGGGGGCGGCGAGAAGCTGCGCCAAAACGGTTTCGATCAGCACGGGCCCGGTCATCGCCAGTGTGCCCATCAGGGGGCCAGACCAACCCAGCCACACGAACAGCGGTGCGAGCAAAGCGGTCAGCACGATGCGGCAGAGCGTCGCCCAGTTAGCGGCTGCGCTGGCTCTCGCGTTGTAGAGGGCCACCAGAGGGGCGTTCCGAAGGAAGAAAAACAGCTGGAGAGGGATGCTATAAAACAGCACCTCGCGCGCGGTCTCGTCCATCGGGGCCTGCAAACCCAACACCTTATGGAACATGATCGTGTCGAAGGGGTGGACACAAGCGAGGCCTTGCAAAACAATCAGTGCGAGAGTGAAATACAGGTTGAGCCGCTTGAACTGCCGGAAGCCCTCTGCATCGCGCCCGAACACCATGCCGGTGGTGAGCAGGCCGCCGCCCAAAGCGCCGATCACGAACATCACGGCCAGCCCCTGCGCGAAGGCCGCAAGATCGACCACACCGTTTTTGCCGTGCGAAACGATCGCCGCGACCAGCGGATAGGTCAGGCTTTGCGAGACCGCTTGGATCAACAGCGGAACATAGAACTTTGCGGCACGCCACGGTGTGTAGTCGTCATTCGCGCCCGCGATCCCTGATGAATTCATGGCGTGGAATAATAGCACTCCCTGCCGCAAAATCAATCTGGGATAGCAATAGCTCCTGGAGGCTGGGCCCAGGGTTTACGAAGGGCGCAAGGAAGACGAACGTCCGCGCTAGGCGCACCCCGTTTTCCATCCGGAGGTGCAGAGGGCTGGCAACGGATACTTTTGATCAGTGAAAAAAATTAGCGTAGGCGGCTTGGGGGGCAAGGTGTATAAGGGTGCCGTATTCAAGGTTCGCAAGATCGGATCCTTCATCTTTCCACAGGGAGCCCGCCTATGGCCAAATTCAAAATCGCTGTGAACATGGAGTTTGTGCGGAGCGCCGACAAGAGTTTCGAGGCGGGCGTGAAGATTGCCGCCGACCTGGGGTATCGGTACGTTGAGCCCATGGTACACACCGGCTGGGAGCTGCTCAGCGAGGTGAACTACTTCCACTCCTACTCGATGGAGCAGGACAATCTGCTGATGAAGGAGATCTGCGATGCGTACGGCGTGAAGGTCGCGAGCCTTAGCGGCCACAGCCCCCTGATGCGCCCGGAGGCGGCTGTGCCGCGCCTGACGCGCGCCATCGAACTGGCCGACGCCTGTGGCGCGCGCTTCGTCAACACCGACGAGATGGTCAAGCCGCCGTGGATGGACGACGCCTTTGCCCACGAGGTCATGCGCTACACGCTCACGCGCGCCGCGCTGTGCGCCGCCCGGCACAAGGTCTGGCTCTGCATCGAGCCGCACGGCATCTACACGCGGGCCTCCGCAGGTCTCATGCGCATCGTGCGCCTCGCAGATTCGCCGTGGATACAGGTGAACTGGGACACCGGCAACGCCTATCTCGCAGGCGTCGAAGATCCCTACGAAGGACTGGCGAACGTGCGCGACGCCGTGTATCATGTGCATGCGAAAGACATCTCTATGCAGCACAGCGCTGCCGAGCGCGGCAAGGTCACAGGCACGCCCGTCGGCTGCGCCTGCGGCGACGGCGTGGTCGACTGGCAGCGGGTTTTCGGTATTCTCGCTCCGCTCAATCGCGAGATCTTCTTCAGCGTCGAGTGCGGCACGATCGATCAAGCCGCGCGCAGCCTCGCCTTTCTGCGCAAGGAAATGGGCGCGTATCTGACGGAGTAATTGGAGGCCATCATGATTATCACGTCTCGTCGGTCATTCTTAAAAACCTCGCTCGCGGCCGGCGTTGCGCCGCTGATCCTTCCCTGTGGCGTGGTCCGCGCGCAGGGCGTGCGCCCGACGCCCTCGAACCGAGTGACGCTGGCCCACATCGGCGTGGGCAACATGGGCACCGCGGGCATGCGGAATCACCTGAATAATCCCGAGGCGCAGGTCGTGGCGGTTTGCGACTGCTTCAAAGACCGTCGCGAAAGGGCTGCGAAACTCGTCGACGAAACATACAAGTCGACCGGTTGCGCGATGGTTTGCGATTTTCGCGACCTGCTCGCGCGCCGGGACATCGATGCGGTGGAGATCGCCACCCCCGACAACTGGCACGTACCCATCGCCCTTTACGCCGTGCGCGCAGGCAAGGACGTCTATGTGCAGAAGCCGCTCGGCACAGCGATGCGCTGGGCGTGGATCCTGCGCGATGAGGTCAAGCAGCGGAAAACCGTTTTCCAGTACGGCACGCAGCAGCGCTCGGACGGGCGCTTCCGGCTTGTCTGCGAGCTGGTTCGCAACGGCGCGCTGGGCAAGGTCCAGCGGGTCGAGACCTGGTGCCACAGCATGGCGACCGACGTCGGCGGCCTCTTCAACGAGGGCAGCGCGCTGCGCGGCTTCCATCTGGACACGAAGCCCGCGCCCGTGCCGGACGATCTGGACTACGACATGTGGCTCGGCCCCGCTCCAGCCAAACTCTACACGAAGGCGCGCGTGACGCCGCACGGCGTCTACCACATCTACGATTACGCGCTGGGTTTCATCGCGGGCTGGGGCGCGCACCCGATCGATATCGCACAGTGGGGGCTTGGCACCGACCACACCGCACCGGTGACCTACAGCGGCACGGGGCGCTTCCCGGACGTGCCGGGACTCTTCGACACAGTTGCCTCATGGGACATCACCTGCACTTACGCCAGCGGTGTCGCGATGCGCTTCATGGACTGGTCGGTCGCGCAGCCGGTGATTACGAAATACCGCGGCCCGTGCGACCACGGGACAACTTTCTTTGGCGAGAATGGCTGGGTCAGCGTAGACCGCGGTTCGATGATCGCCAGCAACCCGGCGTGGCTGCGCCTCAAGTGGGGCGAAAAGGACATCCGCCTCTATGAGAGCCGCAACCAGTGGGCCAACTTCATCTCGTGTGTGAAGTCGCGGCAGCCGACCGTGAACCCCATCGACACGGCAGTGAACGGCGACCTCGTCAGCCATCTGTCCGATATCGCGATCCGCACGGGCCGCACCATCACGTGGGATCCTGCGAAAGAGCGCATCGTCGGCGACAAGGCGGCAGAGGTCTACCTCGGTCGCACGCCGCGTCTGCCGTGGAAGGTTGAAAGGGCGTAAGAGAGCTCCGCGGGGGAGGGCACTATGAGAAAAGGGGCTGCATGGGTGGGGGCCTGCGTTTTGATTGCTGTTGCGCCGTGTTATGCCGGCTCCGCATTTCAGTGGGACACGTCAACGGCCAGCCAACTTGCGCTGCGCAGTAACGGCGTGGAGGTGTGGCGCTTCCACTTCGATCCCGCGACAAGCGCCAAGCCCTATTTCGACCCCGTGTGCGTGGCAGGCGGGCCGTCGCTGACGTGGGCACGGCCGCCGGATCACGCGTGGCATTATGGGCTCTGGTTCTCGTGGAAATATATCAACGGCCTGAACTACTGGGAGGAGAAGGCGGGAAGATCGCAGGGCGAGACCTTCTGGTCCGCGCCGAAAATCGAAGTCCGGCCTGACGGCGGCGCCGTCATTGTCTGCGCGCTCGGGTACCGTCCGAACGCGACGGACGAACGGGTGCTGAAAGAGCAGCGTACGATCACGGTTTCAGCTCCCGATGCGGACGGCTCATACCACATGGACTGGACACAGGTCTTCACGGCGGGCGGACAGCCGGTGACGCTTGACCGCACGCCGCTTGCGCACGAACCCCACGGCCAATCCTGGGGCGGTTATGCGGGACTCTCGGTGCGCGGCAGCAAAGCGTTCACGAATCTCGAGACGGTCGCTTCGACGGTCGGCCGTGTGCCGCGCGATGCGGCCGGACGGCTCGACGTCACCGCCGCTGCGGCGGAGCAGAACGGGCTTATCGGCGGCAAGCCCTACGGGATCGCGCTGCTCGCGCACCCAGCCAATCCGCGAGCGCCAGGCGACTGGTATCCGATCGAAACGACCAGCGTGGCCTTCTACTACCTCAACGCTGCTTTTCTGCTGAAAAGCTCCTATGTCATGCCCCCCAACGCGACCCTGACCCTGCGCTACCGCGTATGCGTGCATCCTGGCCGCTGGGACGCCGAGGCCTTGCGCCAAGCGGGTGCGCGATATGCTGCTGCGGTTCCGTAATGGAAGCAAGCCTACCCATGCCGAATGCGGCACTGCTTCCCCCAGAGGCGCATGAAACACTCAAGAGGGGAAAGGGGGCGGTGCCGCGCCGTCAGCTTCGGAGTACAGAAGCTGTTCGCACACGGGGCAGATGCCATGAGAGAACTGGACCGTTGTCTCCTCGTGCAGGTAGGTTTCGAGGGGTATCCAGCGGGGCGTCTCATTAGGCAGTACGGGATCGACCCGGATCTTCTTGCAGGATGCGCAGACGGGGAGCAGCCCTTCGAGCCGCTGAACCCGTAGAAGCGTGGCTTTCAGTTTTGCGATGGCAGCGGCCGTCTCCGCCTCCGCCTTCTTTCGGCGCTCGATCTCTTGCTGCGCCAAAGTCAACTCGATGCGAATCTCCGCGACCTCTCTCAATATTGCCAACACGGGACGATTTTCGATCAGGATGCCCTTCTTTTCTTTTTGCCAGTTAAGATAGAGGTAGAGCACGGGACAGGCGAAGAGCGAAATGACCAATCGGCTCGTCAGTGTGCCCTTCATGATGTTGAGATACTCCGGCGCTCCCGCGAACGCGCCCGTCGCAAACAGAGCCACATCCAGCCACATCACGCCTAGCAGCGTGAGGAAGGCTCTCAGCCACAGATGCAGCCCCAGCCTTGGTTTGCCAAGAAACTCCCATGCGATAGCCAGAAAGAAGAGGTCGGCAACCGTCGCGACGACCGAGGCGGTATTGACTCGAAGGCTTGGTGTGGGCACATAGCTCATGGACACATGCTCTGCGATCTGCATCTGCAAGTGCAGCACGAGGGCGATCAGAGGCACCATGGCCGAGACGCCTGCCACCGTCGAAATCGCAATGCGCGTCGCATGTGGCCCGTCGAACACGTACACCACAAAAACACCGAGAAGGATGGACGTGTAAAAAACAGTCGAACCCACCATAAAGGTGATGCCCGCGACATGAACGCTGACGCCTGCGTCGGTCACCCACGACATGATTGCGGTGATGCCGCCCATCAGCGTGTAGAAGGGGGCCAGGCCAAAGCGACCGCGGAGCGAGTGAGCGCCAAGGACGAATAAATAGACCGACAACGCTTCTGCGATCAGAAGGGTCCACTCGCTTTTCATCGGCACAACTCCTCGGATTGTCAGTGGTACAGCTGCGACTCCTCACGGCATCTTTCGCATTCGCACGGAGGCGGGTGCCGCCGACGTTTGATCCGCTATTCCGTCTTCTTGCCTCCGGCCAATAGCTTGGCGAGAAGGGGCTCCATGGTTTCCGCCCACACCTGGTAACCTTTTTCGCTCGGATGAACCGTGTCGGCCATCAACTCTTTTTTCGGCAGACCGTCCGGATCCGCGAACGCGGGCCACAAGTCGAGGAAGGTCACATAGCCGAGCGACTCCAGCTTGATGATGGAGCGGTTGATCTCGCGGATGGGGGCGACGAAGTGCGCGGGGCTGCGAGGCAATACGCTCACGAGGACAATCTTGCAGGCGGGCGCTTTGGCGTGCACGGCTTTGCAAATGGCCTCGATGCCTTCGGCGATTTCGGCGGGCGTGTTCTCGCGGGCGTTCTTGGTTCCGGTGCGGTTGTTGGTGCCGATCAGCAGCACGACAGCCTTGGGATGGAGCCCTTCGAACTCGCCATTCTCCAGGCGCCACAGGACATTCTGCGTGCGGTCCCATCCAAACCCCAGATTCACGGCGTTGCGCGTGCCGTAGTAGCGTTCCCACACGGCTTGGCCGCGCTGGACCGGTGAGGGCAACGGGCTGCCGAACATGTGCGTGATGGAGTCGCCAATGAAGACCAGGTCGACCGGCTGTTTCTTGATCAGCTCCTTGACCTGCGCATGGCGCTGATACCAGTCGTAGAAATCGTTCTCCAGCTTGGGGACAGGCACGATGGCGCTGTTCGTGACGGCGTTCTGCGCCAGTGTCATTGTCGGCGCGGTCACGCCGGCGAGCACCAATAGAAGGGTTAGCATGAAGACGTTGCGCATTGTCGGGCCTTTCATTTCATTTTCGAGGGAAGTTTGATCGTCGGGCCCGCAACCATGAAGGCGTCGCCGCCGCGGTGATGCAGGGTCTTGGGGTCTTTGCAGGCTGGATCGATCCAGGCCCTGACCGCCTCCAGAACGAAGAAGTTGTAACGGCGCGCCATGCGCGTATCGACGACCTTGCATTCGAGGTTAGCGAAGCACTCGTCGACGAGCGGCGCGGGAACGAGCGCGGCGGGCTTGGGCGTGAGCCCGAAGGCCTTGAATTTGTCGGTCGTGCACCCCGAGGTGTTCCCGCAGCCCGTGACGGCCTTTCCCAGTTCCTCGGTCGGAATGTTGAGCGCACAGGCCCTTGTCTTCATCAGGGCCTTGAAGGAGTAGTTCCGCTCGCTGACTACGCAGCCGATGAGCGGCGGCTCGAAGTCGAGCATCGTGTGCCACGCCAGCGTCATGACGTTCTGCATCCCTTTGTCAAACGTTGTAAGCAAGACCAGCGGGCCTGGTTCGATCAGGCGGTAAACTTTCGAAAGAGGCAGGTTTCGTTTCTTCATTCAGGCACTTTTCGATAGAATTTTTTGAGTATGAACTCAACACGGTTTTAGAATAATCACTGTGAAGAGTTACATCAAGAGAAATCAGCCACGGGGGCAGGGGACGCGGTACAGGACAGATTCATAGGAACTGCCGCAAGCGCAAGGTTCAGCCGGCGGTACGAGTCGCCCCGCTGCTACGGACGACAGTGAACTTTTTGAGCCATATCCGGGCGACCGTGTGTTTGACGGTATCTCTTGTTTCCTGCTACGCTATCACATGTGCCGACATGGCTCTGGCACGTCCGGTTGCGTGAGTAGAATGCGGAACCGTGTTGAATCATTCCAGAAGGGGGAGGGGCTATGCGTAAGTTGATGCGGATGGCGATGGCGAGTGGTTGCGGTTGCTTGTTGCTGGCTGGGTGTTCGCCGCAACAGGATCAGCCCTCAGTTGCGGCAGGGGTGGCCCCCGCAGCTTCGGGAAGCGTGTTGGAGCTGACGGATGCGACATTCGGGCCGCAGACGGCACAAGGCGTTGTGCTGGTCGACTTCTGGGCGCCGTGGTGTGGGCCGTGCCGCATGCAGGGGCCGTTGGTTGAGACGGTCGCCGGCCGACTCGGCAAGACGGCCAAGGTTGCCAAAGTGAATGTGGATCAGGCTTCGCAGACCGCACAGAAATTCGGCGTGCAGAGTATCCCCACGCTGATCGTGCTCAAGGATGGCAAGCCGTTCAAGCCGTTCGTTGGAGTGACTCAGCCCGATGAATTGATTGCGGCGGTCAAGGCGGCGCTCGAGTCGAAGTGACAGAAAGAGGTGTGCCATGTTTGCAACGTTGCGGATTGGCGATCAAGCGCCGGACTTCAAGCTTCCGGCCACCGATGGAAAGACCTATTCGCTGGCCGATTTCGTAAAGGCCGACGTTCTGGTGGTTTTTTTCACCTGTAACCACTGTCCGTATGTGACGGGCTCCGACGAAGTCACGCGTGCGACGGCGGACCGCTTCAAGAATCGGGGCGTGGCCTTCATCGGCATCAACGCCAACAGCGAGCGGACGTATGCGGAAGACGATTTCAGTCACATGATTGTGCGGATGAAGGAGCAAGGCTTCCCTTGGATTTACGCCTGGGACAAAAGCCAGGATGTCGCGTGGGCCTACGGTGCGCTGCGCACGCCGCACTTTTTCGTTTTCGACCGTCAGAGGAAGCTCGTCTATACGGGGCGCGGCGTCGACAACCCGCGCGACACGAGCGAGATGAATGTCAACGACTTGGAAAACGCGCTGGAGGATGTGTTGGAGGCCCGGCCGGTGCGCGTGCCGCTGACGAACCCCATCGGCTGCAACGTCAAGTGGGAAGGCAAGGATGCCCACTGGATGCCGCCCGAGGCCTGCGATCTGGTCTGAGTGCGAGTGCGGCGCCTGGGACGGGTGCCGCCTTCGAGTGAAAAAGGCAATCAAACAGCAGAGAACTGCTAAAGGAGAACAAAATGATTCGCATGTTGATGTCGGTTGCTTTCGCTTCGTTGGCTTTTCACAGTGTTGCGGCTGAGGCGCCGCAAACCGCGCCAGCCGAGACGCCGGGCATGAGGGGCCTGTTCAACGGGAAAGATTTGACCGGGTGGGACGGCGATCCGCGGCTCTGGTCGGTGAAAGGCGGCGCGATCCATGGCGAGACTTCGCCCGCGAATCCCGCCAAGGGCAATACGTTCCTCATTTGCAAAGACGGCGCGACCAAAGACTTCGAGCTGCGCCTGTCGTTCCGATGCAGCGTCACCAACAACTCGGGCATCCAATACCGTTCGAAGCACATCACCGAGGGCAAGGTTGCCAACAACTGGGTGGTGCGCGGCTACCAGCATGAGATCCGCAACGAGACTGGGCTTCCCAATGTCGCCGGCTTCATCTATGACGAAGGCGGCAAGCGAGGCCGTATCTGCTTGGCCGGCGAGAAGGCGGTGTGGGGCGCGGACGGCAAGAAACAGGTGCAGGGCTCGCTGATCGATGCGCCGGGCTTCAAAGCGCTGTTCAAGCTCGATCAGTGGAACGACGTGGTGATCATCGCCAAAGGCAACCACATTCAGCACTATCTCAACGGGCGCCTGATCCTGGACTTCACGGACGATCCGAAACTGGCGTTGCTCGAAGGCATCCTCGCCTTCCAGTTGCACGCCGGCAAGCCGATGTGGGCCGAGTTCAAAGATGTCCGCATCAAAGAGATCAACTAGCGCATTGTAAATCCTGAAATATCGGACAGGATGACATGATTCACACGCAGCACCACCCGTCCTGTGAATCAGGTCATCCGGGCCAAAATATTTGTTTAATTGATCGGACTGCCGGCATCTGCTCTGGGCATCGCCGACTTGCTGTGGAGCGGAAGCACATTTTTGTCTTACAGGGGGTGTGTCTCTCTGTGTGTCGCGGGGATAGGGCTCGCGTCAGGCGGGAAGTTACGATAATTGTCTGTCGCAACCAAGGCCTGTTCCGCTGCCGCATATGCGGCAGTTGTGCGCAGGATTTGCTGAAAAATCGATGAATCATGTGACATCAACCCGTTGGCACGCCCGAGGGTGAACACGACACATTCGATAATAATTGACAAAAACGTCAATGGCTACAGAAATGACGTTCGCCTTGCTTGCGTTCTTGATATTCGGTATTCTTTCCGCGTTATGAATGGGATCGGGGTCAATTCAGTTGTCCGAAAAAGAATGGAAAATACGTGAAAAGAATGCTCAGTCTCTTACTGTCGGGAGTCGTCGGTCTGTTCCTGTTGTGCCCCAGCGCGTGGGCGGGCGAGGGGGGTCTGGTTCCCGCGGTCTGCGATGTGCGGCAAGTGATGCAGTACAACTTCGCAATTCATATCTTGGCGATGTTGCTGGTGGGCTTCGGATTTCTCATGGTGTTTGTCCGCCGGTACGGATATGGTGCGACGACCGGCACGTATTTGGTCGTGGCAATGGGTTTGCCCCTCTATATCTTGTTGCGCGCTTCGGGGCTCCTCTGCGGCGAACCCATCGAGGCGGGCACCATCAAGGCCTTGCTCTACGCGGAGTTCGCCGTGGCCTCTGCGCTGATCGCAATGGGTGCGGTGCTCGGGCGTCTGCGGGTCTTCCAGTATGCGCTGCTGGCGCTCCTGCTGGTTCCGGCCTATATGCTGAATGAGTGGCTGGTGCTGGATGGCGGACTGGGTGTGACGAAGGGGTTCACGGATGCCGCAGGCTCGGTCATCATTCATGCCTTTGGTGCCTATTTCGGTTTGGGCGTAACGCTGGCCGTAACCACGGCGCAGCAGCGCGGGCAGCCGATTCAAGCGGACGCCACGGCGGATCGTTTCGCGATGCTCGGATCGATGGTGCTGTGGCTGTTTTGGCCGAGCTTCTGCAGCGCCGTTGTTCCCGCCGACCAGCTGCAGCACACAGCGGTTAACACCGTGCTCGCGCTGTCGGGGGCCACGCTCAGCACGTTCGTGTTGAGCACGCTGCTCCGCAAAGGTAAGACGTCGATCGCGGATATGGCGAACGCTGCGCTGGCTGGCGGCGTAGCCATCGGTGCGACTTGCAACATCGTGCCGCCTGCCGTCGCCTTCGGCATCGGCGCTCTGGCCGGGGCGCTCTGCGTGGTCGGGTATGTGTTTGTCCAGCCGGCTCTGCTGGCGCGCTTCAAAATCGTCGACACCTGTGGCGTTCACAATCTGCACGGCATGCCCGGTCTGTTGGGCGGCCTTATCGCCGTTTTAGTGGTGCCGGGCGTGGCGACCGCACAGTTGATCGGCATCGCGGTCACATTGGCGCTGGCCATCGTCTGCGGTCTCGTGGCAGGCGCGCTGATCAAGGTGACGGGCACGACGTCTCTTGCCTATGACGACGCCGAGAGTTTCTGCGACGTGGACCCCACTCATTTCTAAGGCGGTTCTGTCTTTTCCTCCGACACAGGGTTATAATCCCAACCTGTTATGTCGAAGCAAAGGACAGGTGCATCAAACGTGAAGCACACGCTGTTTTTCGGAATCGCTGGGTTCTGTCTTGCCGTGTGTCGTGCCGGGCAGCCCTCAGTTGAGGCTTCGGTTGAGGAGGACCGGGCAATCACCGAGTCGCTGAAGCCCATCCTGAGCAAATACGGTGTGCCGGCACTCGCCGGCGCAATCGTGACGGACCAGGGCCTTGGCCCCTGCGGGGTAGTCGGAGTCCGCAAGAGCGGCATGACGGTGCCCGCGACGCTGAACGACCTGTGGCATTTAGGGTCCGACACCAAAGCCATGACCGCAACGCTGGTCGGGCTCCTCGTTGAGCAGGGCGCGTTGTCGTGGGATACCCCTGTGGCAGACGTTTTTCCTGAGCTGGCGGCCTCTTTCCACCCAGACTTCAAAGGTTTGACGATACGCCAGTTGCTTTCACACCGTGGTGGTGTGCGCGCAAATCTCGACTGGCGCCGCCTCGCGAAATCCGGCGGCACCGTGGGGGAACAGCGGTTGCAGGCGGTGAGGCTGGGGCTTTCCGAGAAGCCTGAATCTTTGCCTGGAACTCAGTATCTCTACTCTAATCTCGGCTATGTGATCATCGGCGCAGCCGTCGAGAAGAAGACGGGGCTCGCATGGGAGGAGGCGCTTGCGAAGCGGGTGTTCGGGCCGCTGGGCATGACGCATGCGGGGTTCGGCGGCGCGGGCGCTCCGGGACAGCTTGACCAGCCTTGGGGTCACACCCGAAAGGGCAAGCCCGTGGCCAAGAACGGGCCGGAAGCCGATAACCCTCCGGTTCTGGGGCCGGCCGGGCGTGTTCACTGTACGTTACAGGCCTGGTCACTTTTTGTGGCAGATCAGCTTCGGGGCGCGCGGGGGCAGAACGGGCTTTTAAAAGAGGGGACTTACCGTACGCTGCAAACTCCAGCACCGGGCGGCGAATACGCGTTCGGTTGGCTGGCGGTCGAGCGGCCTTGGGGCGAGGGTACGGTTCTGACGCACAGCGGCTGCAACACCCTGAATTACGCGGTGGTGTGGCTCGCGCCGAAACGGGACTTTGCTGTGCTCGTCTGCTGCAACCAGGGTGACGATGAGGCGGCCAAGGCCTGCGACGCGGCTGCTGCGGCGCTGATCATGCTGCAGCGCGCCGGAGGGGAGTCAATCAAACTCGATGCATGCGTTGAGCGCGCATGGGAGGTCACATGGAAACGTTTCTATCTTCCGAGAACGCACCTCTTCTACGACTACCTGACCAGCTATGAGCCTGGACGCGAACTGGCGCACCTGCCGACTGCGGACGAGGTCGCACGGCAGGTGCCCAACGAGTGCGGCTACGGCACCGGCATGGAGGACGGCATGATCTCCGCCGGGGTCATGCTCTCCCTGATCGTCGACCGGTACGAGGTCACTAAGGAGGAGTCGCTCCGTGAGCGGGCCTACGATGTGTTTCAAGGCGTCCGCCTCTGCGCCACGGCGTATGGCGCGACGGGGTTTCTGGCGCGGGCGGTTTGTCGCGAGGATCTCAAGGGTATCTACAGAAACTCCTCACGCGATCAGTATACTCACGCGGTTCACGGGCTGTGGCACTATTTCCATAGCCCGTTGTGCCCGGCCGAGACGAAGACGGAGATCGGTGTGATCGTGTCCGGGATCGCCGACCGCATGACGCGGAACGTCACGCCGGAGAACGATTACGACTCCCTGCGGGCGGACGGCACGCGCGACACGCGCGGGATCAGCCGGATGTGGAACGTCAAAGGACATGAGGCGGCGCGGCTGCCCATGCTCTACGCCGCCGCGTGGGATGTGACCGGCAAGCGCGAGTACTTTGACCTGTATCGGAAATACGTCGGGCCCGCGGTCGGGCAGTCGCTCACCGTTGAGGACAGGCAGCCGACCTATGCTTTGCTCCAGATGCAGGATTCGATGGAACTGCTGGAATCGCTGGAGACAGGTGCGGTTTTGAAGCGGCAGATGCGGGAGGTCATGGCCATGGTTTCCAAGAGGTGCGCGGGGCGGGCCGCGAATGCGGACAAGGCCGCACAGAAGCTTGATCTGGCCATGCTCTGCACCGACTGGCGGACAGGCGAAGGGCTGAGCCCTACGGGTACATACCGAAAAGTCTGGTATAATATCCGCGAGAGCGGCGAGGCTGCGTTGTCTCAGTTGATGGACAGCGGCACGACCTTTCCCGAGGGTCAGCGGGAGTTGCTTTCGCGCGCCATCATCCGTCCAGACTATGACCGGGTGTCAAGCAGCGGCATCTTCTATCTTCAGGCCGCGTATTGGAAAGCCCGTCGGCGCGCGATTATTCAGGGCCCGATCGCTATGCCCAAGAGCGCGGATAGCATAGCCAACATCCAATGAAAATAAATTCAAAGGAGGAATTTCAAAAGAACAATAGTGCCTCTTCACTATGGCGTTTCCACACTTCATGAAGTGTGGAAACATTAGTTTCTCCAAGCTCGCTGTACTCCGACTTGCGTTAATAAACAGGCCACTCCGTGCAAGTCAAATATCCAACTTTCTTTACGAACACAATGTCGTTTGGTACTATTTCCACACTTCATGAAGTGTGGAAATACAGCTTCTTATCATCCGACGCTTTGGCGGACATGCAGGATGTTGGCGAACGTCAATAGGCTGGCATGTTTGAAGGTGGTATTCGAGCACCCATCTTCTTCGGTCAGCGAAGTGGCCGGAAGCCTGCGAGTCCCAGTCAACCAAGCCAGCATGTTCCTGCGTGCGTTGCAGGCACGCGGGCTGATCCGCGCCCAACGGAATAGCCGCTGGGTACGCTATGTGCCGTTTCCCGATCCGCTGGTTCCTGACTCTAAGCCTATTCTGAGTGCCCTTCGGCGGGCACTGGTCGCCGAAAAACGGTCCGAAGCCGATGTCAGGCACACACTCACGGGCTTCACCCATCCCCGGCGACTGGTCATCTTGATGTGCCTCCAAGAGAAGCGTACTGTTTCCGTCGAGGAACTTGCGAGGGTCACGCAGATTAGCCTTCCCGCTTTATCGCGTCACCTGAATAAACTGGCCGCGCGCGGGCTTGCTCGGCATCGGGAAACGGAGTGGCAGGTGGCGCCTCCCCCCAACTCGTTTGCGGGAGCGCTTCTTCGCCTCATCCAATATGACGAACGGGAGATGCTGATGAAAGAACGGACATGAAATCAAGGTATGAGGGATGCATGCTGGGACTGGCGGCGGGGGACGCGCTCGGCACGACGGTCGAGTTCAAGGCACCGGGGACCTTCGAACCGATGACCGATATCGTCGGAGGCGGCCCGTTCAACTTGAAGCGCGGCGCTTGGACTGACGACACCTCGATGGCGCTGTGTCTGGCGGAAAGTCTGATCGAATGCCGGGCGTTCGATGCGGCTGATCAGATGGAGCGCTATATCCGCTGGTGGCGCGACGGGCACCTCAGCAGCAACGGCTTCTGCTTCGATATCGGCGGAACAACGGCTCAGGCCTTGCAAACCTACATCCGTACAGAGAATCCACTCGCAGGTTCGACCAGTGCCCGTGCGGCAGGGAATGGCAGCCTGATGCGCCTAGCCCCTGTACCGCTGTTTTTTGCCGCAGATCCTGAAAAGGCAGTCCGGATGAGTGCGGAAAGCTCACGCACAACGCACGGAGCCGTGACCTGTCTGGACGCGTGCCGCTACTACGGCGGGCTGATCGTCGGCGCGGTGAACGGCGCGTCGAAGGAGGCCTTGCTTGCGCCTCGTTACGCGCCAGTCGCAGACTTGTGGGGCCGGGAGCCTTTGTGCGCCGAGGTCGACGAAGTCGCCTCCGGGTCCTTCAAGCAGAAGGAGCCGCCCGCGATTGTCGGAAGCGGCTATGTGGTGAGAGCTCTGGAGGCTGCGCTGTGGGCCTTCCACCGCTCCGCGAATTTCCGGGACGGCTGCCTGCTGGCTGTCAATTTGGGTTACGACACCGACACCACCGGCGCGATCTACGGGCAACTGGCGGGCGCGTACTATGGGGTCAAAGGTATCCCTGGGCCGTGGCGTGAATGCCTGTTGCAGTCCGAACGGATTGTGAGTTTTGCGGATCAGCTGTTTGAGCTGGGCTTTCGGTAGGGTGTGTTCTCCGAACGCGCCTGGGAGGGTTCAGGGATCCGCCGCCATCGCTCAAAAAGATTTAATAAACGACTAAGATTCTTGCCCCCTGAGACGTATAAAGGATGTCAACGGCTAAAACCGGAAAAGGAGGCCTATGAAACGGATCATCGGATGTGCGGTCGGGATGGCGCTGTGTGCTGGGATGAGGGTGTCGGCGCAAGGTGTGCCGGATGGGGGAATGAGGTTTCCTCGGCTGATTCTGCCGCCGCCGGTGCAACAGCAGGCGGGCGAGCCCATGCAGGTGCGCGAGATGTCGGTCAAGGCCCGCGTTCAAGGTCTTTTCGCCGAGGTTGAAACCACGCTTTCGTTCTACAACCCCAATCAGCGCCAGCTGGAGGGCGAACTGGTCTTCCCGCTGCCGGACGGCGCGGCGGTGAGCGGTTACGCGCTCGACGTGAACGGGCAGTTGGTGGATGGGGTTGTCGTAAAAAAAGAACAGGCGCGCGTGGCGTTCGAGACCGAGACGCGCCGCCGTGTTGATCCGGGGCTGATCGAGCATGTGAAGGGAAACGTCTACCGCACGCGCATCTATCCGCTGCCGCCGCAGGCCACGCGCACCGTGCGGCTGCGCTATGTCACTGAACTGGCGTCGGACGCGAAGGGCGACGCGGCGCTGTACCTGCCGCTGCCGCGCGAAACGATCCAGACATTCAACGTGCGAGTGGAGGTGACGCGCGGAGCCGTGAAGCCTGAGATCGGGGGCTTCGGCAACCTGCGCTTCGAACAGATGCAGAATGCGTGGATCGCGGAGACGACGGTGCGCGATACGAGGCCGGGTGACGACATTCTGGTAGCGCTGCCGCGTCTGCCTGCGACGCTGGCGGCGGTGGAGCGCGACCCGGCGTCCGGTGACGTCTATTTCACGGTGAACGATTTCCGCAACGCGCCTGCCGCGCCTGCGGCGAAACAGGCGTCGCGGCTCAACATCGCGTGGGACGCGTCGGGCAGCCGCAGCGGCGTGCCGCTTGCCAAGGAACTGGCGTTTCTCGAAGCACTTTGCAGGCGGACAGGCGCGTCGGAGCTGGCGCTCGTGGCTTTCCGAGACCGGCCCGAGCCGAAGCGGACCTTTACATCCTTTGCGGCGCTGCGTGAGGCGCTGGAGGCGCTGGCCTGCGATGGCGGCACAGATTTCGCGGCGCTGGCGCCCGCGCTGACGCCGGACGCGCCATGGCTCATGTTCACCGACGGCGTGGAGACGCTGGCGGGCGATCCGGCTACGTTCGCCGGGCGGCAGGTGACGGCTGTCGTGTCGCAGACCGTGGCTGACCGCGAGTGGCTGCGGCAGGCGTGCGGAGACGCTGGCGGGTGCCTGATCGATCTTCAGCGCATGGAGCCAGCCGAGGCGCTGACGCTGGCGCTCGCGCCGCCGAGGCGGGTGACCGGACTTCAGGGCACGGGTGTCGCGGCGGTGCAGGGCGTCGGGGCTGTGGCAGCGGGGCGCGTTTCGCTGACCGGACGGCTGACGGCGGACACGGCTGACGTGCGAGTGACCTACTCCGACGGCAGCCTCTCTGATCCGGTGACGCTGCGCAAGGCAGATGCGCCCGAAGGACAGCTGCTCGCTACGGCATGGGGAGTCGGCCGCGTGCTGCGTCTGTCGCCGCAGGCAGAAAAGAATCAAGACGAACTGCTCGAACTGGGCCAGCATTTCGGATTAGTGAGCCCCTCGACCTCGTTGCTGGTTCTTGAGTCGCTCGACCAATACTTGCGGCACGAGGTGGAACCGCCTGCGATGCTGGCGGACATGCGGCGGCAGTGGCATGAGGCGCGGGCACGCGTCAGCAAAGAGCAGGCCATCGCCCAGGCGTCCAAGCTGGAGTCGGTCGTGGCCATGTGGCAGGCGCGCGTGGCGTGGTGGGGTCAGAAAGTCGCGGTTGCGAAGGACTACCGGTGGAAAGGAGAAGCGGAGGCCCGGGCAAGCAGTGGCGTTTTCAGGCGGTTGGGAGGCGGATCCGCAGCGACACCGGCTGCGGCGATGAGTGATGCCATTGTTGCGAACGAACCGACTCCGGCCATGGAAACCGCAGCCGGTCTTCCTGCCGGCTCCACCGCGCCCGCGCCCGCTCCGGCTAAGGCGATGAAAGAGGCGGTAGGCAGGACGGAAACCGCATCGATCCAAGTGACGGCGTGGAATCCCGCCACGCCCTATCTGAAACGGCTGAAGGGTGCGGCGAAAGGCGAGCGCGAAAAAGTCTACGCCGAGCAGCGGGCGCAGTTCGCGGCGAGCCCGGCCTTCTATCTCGACTGCGCGGAGTTCCTGCTGCGCGAAGGCGAAACGGCGCTGGGATTGCGCGTGCTCTCCAACCTTGCGGAATTAAGAATCGAAGATGCGGCGCTCTTGCGCGTGCTGGCGTGGCGGTTGCAGCAGGCAGGGGAACTGGATCGCGCGGTGGTGATCCTGCGGCGTGTCACGCGCTTGCGGCCCGAAGATCCGCAGAGTTGGCGCGACTTGGCGCTGGTGCTGACGGAGCGCGGGAAGTCTCTCCGCTCGGCAAAGGATTTCGAAGAGGCGGCGAACCTATTTGATAAAGTGATCTTCACTGCGTGGAATCGTACGGCGGAGATCGAGGTCTTCGCGCTGGAAGAGCGGAATGCGCTCCTCGCGTGGATCGAGCGGGCGGACTGGACCGGGGCCAAGAAACCTGAAGTGCCGCACCTCGACGCGCGGTTGAGCAAGAACCCCGATGTGGATGTGCGCATTGTGCTGGCATGGGATGCGGATGCGACGGACGTTGATCTGCACGTGCTGGAGCCGACCGGCGAGGAGGCCTTTTTCAGTCACAACCGGACCGCGATCGGCGGGCTGGTTTCGCGCGACATCACGGACGGCTATGGCCCAGAGGAGTATCTGCTGAGCAAGGCGTTCAAAGGCGGATATGCGATCAAGGCCAAGTATTACGGCTCTCGGCAGCAAACGGTGACCGGGCCTGCCACGCTGACGGCGACCGTATTCACCGATTGGGGGCGCGCAACGGAAAAGCGGCAGACGCTCACGCTGCGGCTGGACAAGCCGCGTGATATCGTAGAGATCGGCAGAGTGACATTCGGAGGTGAGACCGGTGTCGAGCCGGCGAAGAAGGAATCGGAGAATATGAGCGGGCCGCTCATGCCGCGGGGAGTGGCCGAGGCGTTCGAGCGGTTACGTATTGGGATGCGGCAGGCAGAGGTCACAGAGATGATCGGACCGCCTTCGCAGAAACTTGGCAGCCTGCAAAACGAGGTGTGGGTTTTCCGGAGCGGGGAGCGGACGTGGAAAGTGACCTTCGACAAGGCGGCAGGTGGCGTCACGCGCGTGGCCGAGGCGTTGCCAGGCAATGCCGAGATGATCCTGATGCAGTGAGCGCCTGTGGAGGCGGATTAAGGAGAAAAACGAAATATAGGTCTGGGTTGCGATCCCGGCCTACGCTTGCCGTGATGACTGTTGGCGGTGGTGGTCGCGGTACTGCTTGGGCGAGCAGGACATCATGCGCTTGAAGGTGCGGGTGAAGTGGCTGTGGTCATAGAACCCCACGCCAATGGCGATGTCGGCGATGGTGCGGTCTGTGGTTTCGAGTTGCGCCCGGCTGGCGCTGATGCGCACACGCAGGATGTATTCGCCGGGCGAGGTGCCGAGAAGCTGCTGGAAACGGCGCTCTAGCTGGCTTTGGGACACGCCAGCTTGGGCGGCTAAGCTGCCGAGATCCAGTTCCTCCCCATAGTGTTTGTGGATGTGGTCGATGACCTTAGAGAAGCGGCCATACCAGTGGGGTGTGTCGCGCAGGCCGTCCACGATGCGGTGGATTCCAGCCACTCCGATGACGCGTCCATCCATGCCGGTCACCGGCACCTTGCTGTAGACGATCATCTTGTCCGAGTTTTCCGGTGCGGGCGCAATGGCGTTGATGATCGGCTTGCCGCTCTGCATGACCTCCTGGTCGCCCCGCACGTAGAGCGCAGCGCGGTCCTTGGGGAAGAAGTCATAGTCGGTTTTGCCAAGGGTTTCCCGTTCGTGGTTCACTTGGCAATACTCGCAAGCGCGTTGGTTCTGCATGACGAACCGCCCGTCACGGTCTTTCATGAAAAAGGCAACGTCCGGCACGAGGTCCAACAGTTGGCGGAAGGGCTTCAGGTCGCCAACTTGGGACAGGAAATCCGACTGAAAGCGGCTGGGAGTCATGCGGCTATTGTACAAGCATCTGATTCAATTTTACAAGAAAGGACGCGACGGATGCGGTACAGTATAAGAATATCAGATGGGTTCAGTGTTCAGAAGATGAAGAGGAGCGATTGAAAAATGGCGCAGTCACGCAGGATGTTTCTCAGGGCTATGCTGGCCGCTTCGGCGGCGCCGCTGGTGGTGCCGCCGAGTGTGTTGGGCAGGGGGTGGACAGCACCTTCGGAGCGAGTGACGATCGGCTGCATCGGTACGGGCAACCATTTTATGGGCAGAAACTTGCCATGCATGAAGCTCGTCCCAGACATTCAGTTGGTTTCGGTCTGTGATGTGGACGCCGAGCGCATGCAGCAGGCACGGCTGGCCGTCGCACAGAGCTACGGCGAGGGCATCACCGCGCACGGCGATTTCCGCGAGATCCTCGCAAAGAAGGATGTGGATGCCGTCATGGTGACCACGGCTGATCACTGGCATGTGATGGTTTCGATTCTCGCGGCGCGGGCGGGCAAGGACGTGATGTGCGAGAAGCCTCTCACCTACAACGTGTCAGACGGGCGGCAACTTGTTGAGACGATCCGGCGCACAGGCCGCGTGTTTCAGACCGCATCCGAGAACCGGACGGTTCCCGAGTACCGGCAGATGTGCGAAATCGCGCGCAGCGGGCGCCTCGGCAAGATCCGCCGGGTGACGGTCGGTTTGCCTGGTGGCTACTGGCCGGGCACCCAGAAGTTCAATCCGATTGTCTATAGCGAACCGCCCCAGACGCTCAACTACGACATGTGGCTGGGGCCTGCACCTTACAAGCCGTACACGCCCGCGCGCACCCATTTCGTTTTCCGCTGGATCTCAGATACCAGCGGCGGCATGCTGTGCGATTGGGGAGCCCATCTGCTCGACATCGTGCAGTGGGCGCTGAACCGGGAAAAGAGCGGGCCGGTCAAAGTTGAAGGTTACGGATGGAAGCCGGTGCACGAGCTGTACGACACGCTGACCGATTTCCATCTCCGCTACGAGTATGAGGACGGCGTGGAGTTATTCGTGAATGCCTGTGAACCCATGTTGCGCATCGAGGGCGATGTGGGGTGGGTTCATTCACAGAAGTGGCGCGGCCCCGTACAAGCTTCCAGCCGCAAGCTGCTGGAGCCCGTCGGCCCCGGCGAGGTGCAGCTGAAGAGCGAGCGGGTTGACGGCGAGCACGTGAGTTTCGTCAAAGCGGTCAAATCGCGCGCTTCGGCCTATGCGCCCGCAGAGATCGGCCACCGCAGCATCACGCTAGCGCACATCGGCAACATCGCGGTCGCGTGCGGCAGGCCGCTGCGCTGGAATCCTCAAGCCGAGCGCTTCGTAGACGCGCCGGACGCGGACAAGATGCTCGTACGTGAGAAACGAGCCCAGTGGAATCTGGTGTAACGGGTTGAACCCATGCGTAGCTTTGGCGCGCAGGAAGTGCAGAAACGGGACTTTGTATGAAGATGTTCGGATGTTGGTTAGGGGTGTTTTTGTCCGTTGCCGTCGTTCACGCCCAGGACTTCGAATCGGCGTACGCGAAACTTCAAGGCGCAACGCCCGAAGTGATTGTGGCGGCGCTGGACTGCGGCGACGTCTTCACCCGCGAAGGGGCTCTGGCGCAGATCGCCCGCGAAAATCCTTCGCCGGAGCTGACGCGGGCCGCGGCAGATGCGGTGGCGGAAGTGAGGCAACCGGGAGTCAAGGCTCAACTGATCGCCGTTCTTGCCGAGCGCGGCGACGTGTCCGTTGCACCCGTAGTGCGCAAGGCGCTGGCAGACGCCGATTCCGACGTGCGTGTGGCGGCGGCCGAGGCGTGTGGCCTTCTCAAAGACGTGAAAGCCACAGACGCACTCTTTGCGATGCTAGGCGGCGAGCAGGGCGCGGTGGCGCGCGAGGCCTTGCGACGCATTCCGGATCAGGCGATCGATGCGCGTTTAGTGAAGCTCTTGTGCGCGGGGGAAGGCAGTAACCGTGTCATGGCAGTTGAACTGCTGACGGCGCGGCGGTACGGCGGTCTCTTCCCGCTGGTGCTCGACAGGCGGTTCTTCACGTCCGGCGATGCCGCGCTGGCCAAGGCTGTGGCGGGTTCGATCCGCACGTATGCGCCTGCAGATGGCTTTGCGAAAATCCTCGATTTCACGTTGGCACTGCCGGCACCGTCTGTTGAACTTCTGGCGGGCACGCTCTCTGCAACCCTCGACGAAGCTGCGGACAAACCAGCATGCGAGCGGCGGATCGAGGCTGCGCTGGCGTCGTGCGATGCGGCGCACACGCCGCTGCTGACCGGATTGTTGGCCGCGAGTCAGGGCGGCGATGCGTTGCGCGTACTGTCGAAGAGGCTTGAATCCGACGACCTCGAAGTCCGTAAAGATGCGGTCCGCAACCTCGGCAAGTGGAACTGCGAGGCGGCACTCGTGCCGCTGGTGCTGGCCGCGAAACGCGAGTGCGACACAGGCGCGCAGACGCTGGCGTGGCGCGCGGTGATCGATCTTGTCAGCCGCCCTGACAAGATCGGCGATTTCTATCAGCCGGTCTCCGCGATCCACCAGGCGGTTTGGTACGCCCCGCGGCGGGAGGAGAAGGTCGCCGCGCTGCGGGCGCTGCCGCACTACCATCCGAAAGCGTCGGAAGTGGAATGGCTATTGACCAAGGTTGAGGCGGAGAAGCCGGAGCTGGCAGATGAGGTCCGGCGCGTCAAGAGCGAGCTGGTGCCGCCGCTTTCGGGGTCGCCGGGGAAGTGAGGCTCTGCGTGGCATGGGCGACCGCTCATGACGTACACGGGCAAGAGATCGGTGTTACGCTGTAACGAAAGGATGCGAGTATGAAGCAGATGCAGGAAAAGTTCGCTCAATTGTCCCGCGCGTTCTCTCGCCGGGAGTTTGTCGCCATAACGGGTGCGGCGGGCCTTGCGGCGGTTGCCGCGCCCACTTTTGCGCAGCAGCAGGCTTCCGCGGGCCCCAAAACCAAACTCGGCGTTGTCGGGTGCGGCGGGCGCGGCAAGTTTGTCATGGACCTTTTTCAGAAGCACGGCGGTTACGAGATCGTTGCGCTGGCCGACTACTTCCAGGACCGCGTGGACGAGGCTGGCGAAAAGTACGGAGTGCCTGCCGCGCGCCGGTTCACTGGGCTCTCAGGCTATAAAAGGGTGATCGACAGCAAGCCCGATGCGCTGGCCATTTTTACGTCTCCTTACTTCCATCCCGAACAGGCCGCGGCTGCGGTCGACGCGGGCTGCCACGTCTATCTCGCCAAGCCCATTGCCGTGGACGTGCCTGGCTGCCAGTCCATCGAAGCCAGCGGCAAGGAAGCGACGGCGAAGAAGCTCTGTTTCCTCGTCGATTTTCAGACGCGGGCGCAGCCGTTCTACCAGGAGGCGGTCCGCCTCGTGCATCAGGGCGCGATCGGCGATTTCGTTTTCGGCGAAGCCTCGTATCAATGCGGCAGGCTGAATATTCAGATGCCGCCCGGCACGCCCGAGGCGCGTCTGCGCAACTGGGTCTTCGATAAGGCGCTTTCGGGCGACATCATCACAGAGCAGAACATTCACGCATTGGACGTGATGAGCTGGGTACACGGGCGCCCGCCGCTGCACGCTTTCGGCACAGGTGCACGCAAAGTGCGCGTCGATGTAGGCGATTGTTGGGACACGTTCTCGCTGATTTTCCAGTATCCCGACAGTGTGGGGATGACGTTCAATTCGCGGCAGTTCGAAGGGCACGGCACAACCGAGGGCATCCTCTGCCGCATGTTCGGCACCAAGGGCGTGCTGGAAACCAATTACGGCGGCAACGTGATGATCCGCGGCGAGAACTTCTATCGCGGCGGCAACACCAAGCAGATCTACGTGGAGGGTGCCAGCGCGAACGTTGCCGCATTCCACACGGCTATCGGGGCTGGCGACGTCTCGAACCTGACAGTTCCGCCCAGCGTGCAGAGCAACCTTGTGACCCTCCTCGGGCGCAAGGCTGCGTACACCGGAAAGCTCGTGACGTGGGAAGAGATCAGGAAGGACACCGAACGCCTCGACGGCAAGCTAGACGGGCTAAAGGGGTAGTGGTGCAGGATTGTCCAAGGCAGGGTCGGACCGCTGGGCCGACCGTTTCTCGGAACACCGGCTCGCCCGGCGGTCGGGCTCTACCTGAGGAAAAAGATCCCAGAACATACACTCTGAGCTAGGAGATGAGTCAATGAGTCAAGACATGGAGGCGCTTTATCAGGCGAGGCTGCGGCGGTTCGTGACAGCGCTGAACAACAAGAAGCCGGACCGCGTGCCGATCCGGCCCTTCGCGGCGGAGTTCACTGGACGCCACGCGGGCTACACGTGCCAGCAGTTGACGCAGCACTACCCCGATGCGTTCGAGGCGATGATCCGGTGTTGCAGGGACTACGACTGGGACGCGGTTCCGGCGAGCATGGTGTACGTTTGGACGGGCATCACCGACGCGGCCAGTGTCAAATACTACGGTGTGCCGGGGGTGGATGTGCCGCCGAACAACGGTTTCCAATACCGCGAGCCGCCGGAGGACGCTTCGTTCATGCGCGAGGACGAATATGACCGGTTGATCGACGATCCGACCGCTTTTCTTTATGAGGTGTGGCTGCCGCGGGCGACGCGCAAGATCGCGGCGGCGGGCGAGCCGGTGACCTTCCGCCACAACGTCTCGCTGGTGTCGGCAGCAATGGCCATGACGCAGTATTTCAACGCGTTCGGGCCGCACTGCGCGCGGCTGCGCAACGAAGTCGGCATGCCCGGCGCGATCGCTGGAATATTTAAAGCGCCGCTCGACATCATCGGCGACAAGCTGCGCGGCTACCTCGGACTGACCATGGACATGTACTCGCAACCGGAAAAGGTGATGAAGGCGTGCGAGGCGCTGATGCCGCATCTCTACTGGGTGGCGGCGGCTACGGCCGACCCTTCGTCACAACTGCCGATCGGCTACTGGATGCACCGCGGCTGCGTGCCTTTCGTTCGGCCGGACCAGTTCGCCTCTCACTATTGGCCGACCGTGAGGCCGCTGATCGAGGAGCTTTGGCGCAACGGTCACCAAACGATGTTTTACGCTGAGGGCAACTGGAATGCGCACCTCGACGCGTTCCGCGAGTTGCCGGACCGCAGTATCGTCTATCACATCGACCGCGGCGACCCGCTGCTGACCCATCGCAAGCTGCACGACAAGTTTGCGCTGAGCGGCGGCGTCAACAATGTAACCTTGGCGATCGGCACGCCCGAGCAGGTGCGTCAGGAAGTGAAGACGCTGATCGAGACCGTGGGCAAAGAGGGCGGCTACATCATGGACGCAAGCGCGATCATGCAGAACGACACGGCGCCGGAGAACATGCGGGCGCTGGTCGAGGCGACGCACGAGTTCGGCGGATATGATGCGCCGGACATCCTGCCCGAGCCGCTTTGCGTCGCGCCAGCGACTGTCACGAAGACCTCTGGTTTCTCGGCAAAGAGCGGCCACCAGCCGGGCGTGTGCGTCTCTTGGGGAGAGCGCAAGTCGGAGCTGGCTGGGCCGATCCAAGGAAGCGAAGAACTGGCGCAAGGCGTCTGGCAGGCAGCGGACGCCAGCGGCGCTATGTTCATCTGGCAGATGCTGCTTTCGTTCTAAGCGCGCACCGCAAAAAGCAAAGGCTCCCTAGTTTGTTGCCCTGCTGAGGGTCAGCAGGCTACCTGTTTCTGTGGAGGTCGTTGCCGTCTTTGTCTTTGCCCTCTTTGCTTTCATCGGTCGGCCGAGGCAGCGGGCCTTTCTGAAAGACACTCTGTGTTCCCGACTTGCCGACACTCGGCGAGACGGGAACTTGCACCCGCTCGGGCTGGGACACTTTAGGCTCGTGCGACTGAATGAGCGCCGGCTCTCGCTGCGGTGTGGGTGCCGTCACCGTACCGCCGCGCTGTATGATTGCCGGGCTGCGTTCCGTAGGCTGTGCTACTGTGTTTCTGTATTCCTTGGCCGGCTGTGCGATCTCTTGGCGCTCGGCCGGTTGTGTCACAACGGCTCTGTGTTCTTTGATCGGCTGGACAGTCTGTTGGCGTTCGGCCTGCTGCGTCACCGTGTTTCTATGCTCCCTGTTCGGCTGGAGGGTCTCCTGGCGTTCGGCCGGCTGCGTCACACCGGTTTTGTGTTCAGTGACCGGCTGGACCGTTTTCGGATGATTCTCCGCTGTGGTTTCCCTGCGGTTCCGTTCGTCGCGGAATGTGCTCACGGCGGTCGCCTGCCGAGAGATCTTCTGCCGAGTGTCTGAATTGATCCGCTCAAACTTCACCGGAGACTCTCGGTTGGCGGCTGCAACGTTCACCGGTTGGGTCACCTGAAGCGACCGGCGTTGCGGTTCGGGCAACTTGGCCAGACGGGATTCCTGCTCGCGATATGTCCGGGCGGGGCGGAGGGTCTTATCGGCGCGGCGATGATTGTAATCGTCCCGCTGGAGCTCTTCCCAGCGAGGCTCTGACCGGTGGTTTTGGCACCGGTCATGCTCGTAGATCGGATCGTACCAGGCATGGTTGCGGCGACTGTCAAACCACGGGAAGATGCCGACGCGCAGGTAGGCGTCATCGTAGTAGTCGCCGAAGTAGTAATGGCTGTAACGCGGATATGCGAACAGGCTGACCCGCAGCAGGCCCACATCGATGACGACACTGGGAGAATATGTGAAATTCGGCCGCCTATAGAACCCCGCCGGGAAACAGACGGGTGCAAACAGCACGCCCCGGCGCTCGAGCGAATAATCCCAATGCCCTTCGGCGAAGATATAGCCTCGCGGAGTCGCGACGTAGTGAGACGGCACCCAAACCCAGTTCGGCTGCGAGGGCAGCCAGTACCCGGCCCTTCGAACATACTGTCCGCGGCTCCAATACATGCAGGGCGGCACCCAGAGGGTGTCCGGGGAGGGGGCGGGTTCAAGTGCTTCCATGTCGGTGATCGCGGGAGGCGCTGGCAGATACTCGACCTCACGAACGTCGGAAGGTGACCAGTACCCGGCGATCCACTCCCATCCCCCTGGCACCTGGGACCAATAGCCCGGCACCCAGGACATTTTCGGCGGAGCCACTCGCCAGCAGGCGCTGACCCAGATATAGCTGTTTCTTTCCGCATCCCATGACCAGTACCCCGGTATCCAGACGAACTGATCGCCTTGAGGCCTTTCCGCCGGAGGGAGCTCGTCGATGTTCTGCGGCGGTTGGCTCGGAGCGATCAGCCCTGTCTGAAGCTGCACGTTTACAGGTTCGGCAAAAGCCTCGTGCACAGGGCCGCGGTTGAGAACATCCGGTTGCTCTTGGAGCGGTGTCGCAGGCGGTGTATTCTGATCCGCGATCAGCGGTGCGGCGGGGTCAGCGCTGGCGCCGTAAACGACGCCCTCCTGTGCGGCAGAGAGATAGCAGCCCAGTGGTGTCACGGCAATAAGGGCAATGAACCATGTTTTTGGATATGAACGGTGTTGACTCATAATCTTCGCGCCTCCCTTTGAATGAACAGCCCTATTGTAGTACGGTGACGCCACTGTATGCAAGCAGGACACCAATTGCCCTGGCGCGACCCCGTCCGAAAGGCCGACGCAAGCGGACTCCAAATTCACCGGGCTATAACTTGGCGTTTGGGTGAAACCGGACAGTTGCTTTCGACGCCCAAGCCTTGGATATGTTGGGCGGCAGCTTGTCTGTGGCGTCGTTTCCGTGGTATTTTAATGCATATCGTGGGTGGAGACACACCGGGGGTGGCTTATGTTGAACCGAAGGACGTTTGTGAGGAGCGCGGCGGTCGGCGCGGTCGGAGGCGTGTTGGCGCAGTCTGTCCGGGCGGAAGAGACGGCGGCGAAAAGATCGAGGCTGAACCTGCTCGTGCTGATGACCGACCAGCACCACGCGCAGTGGCTAGGTTGTGCGGGACACCCGCTGGTGAAGACGCCGAACCTGGACCGCCTGGCTAAGGGCGGGATGCGCTTCTCGCAGACGTTTGCGCCTGTGCCGTACTGCTCGCCGACGCGTCTGGCGATTGAGACGGGCCTTTTCCCTAGCAGTTTAGGTTTGGGGCGCAACATCGACAAAGGCGATGATCCTCTGCGCCTGCGCGAGCCGCAGCGGGTTTACCAGCAGGCATTGGCTGAACGGGGCTATGCCTGCCACCAACTGGGCAAGTGGCACTTGGGGGCACCCTCCGAGCTGATGTGTTTCAAGGAGGATGACGATCGAGCCCTACACCTGCTGATGAAAGAGCGGCTGGGGGGGGTGGGTGCGGCTGCGTTCGACGACGGGCCGCGCCTTGGCGAAACCGAAAAGATTGGCGAGGTTTGGTTGCGAAAGGAGACCTCGGAGGCGCACGCCCGCTGGCATGCGGAGAAGGGCACGCCGAAACAGGATGTCGGGGTGATCGGGCGTTCGAGTCGCAAGCCCGAGTTCCACTACGAATCGTTTCTTGCGGAGCACTGCGTTAGCCTGCTCAAGCGGCATCAGCACGAGCCGTTCGCGATCACCTACTCCGTGAGCCCGCCGCATGCGCCGTGGATCGCTCCGTCGCCCTATTACGATCAGTATGACCCTGCACAGATGTCGCTGCCGGAGACATGGAAAACGTGCCCGGCAGCGTGGGCGGGCTCCGCTTCGGCGCGCATGGGCCGGATTTACGGAGAGGCCGGTCTGCGCGAGTATTTGCGCTGCTATGCGGCGCAGGTGACGATGATGGACGCCTGCATCGGCCGCATCCTGGACGCGCTCGATGCGCTGAATCTGGCCGAGCAGACGCTCGTGGTCTTCACCAGCGACCACGGCAACATGCTGGGACAGCACGGCATGATGGACAAGTCGCTCGGAACATTCTACGACGATCTGATGCGCGTGCCATTGCTGATGCGGCTGCCGGGCGTGATTCCTGCGGGCTCGGTGTCTTCGGCGATAGTCTCCTCTGTGGATCTGCCGCCGACTTTTTTGGACTACTTGGGTGCGGCGCCGCTGGCCAAGGCGCACGGGCGCAGTCTGCGCCATGTGGTCGAGGGCCAGTACAAGGGGCATGAATGCGTCTTTGGGGAGCGGGGTGAGCCGAAGTCGAAAGGGGCCGCGCGCATGGTTCGCACACGCGAGTGGAAGTTGTGCGTGTTGCCGAAGGGCGACTGCGAGCTGTATGATCTGGTGCGCGACCCGGACGAGTCCCGCAACGTGTACGATGAGCAGGCGAATGCCGCTGTGGTGAAGACGTTGAAAGAGCAACTCCGCAAACACATGGCCGAGGTAGGCGATCAGGCGCAGCTGTTTGGATGAAATGAGCCGTGAAAGAGGCAAGTCACAATGTGGTCCGAGTGTTGGCTGGGCTCTCGCTGGCTTTCGCGCAGCGGGCGGAAGCGCTTGTCTATTGCGTGACCAACGCTGTGGACTATCACCAGAACGAGCCGACCGGAGAATGGGCGAACAGCGGCTGGCAGCAGACCGCACCCATCAATATGTATCTTGGGGCCGTCATCCAAACCAACGCGATGTTGACCGCGAAGCACATTTGGGAAATAACCGTCGGCCAGCAATTCACGTATGAGGGAACAAATCACACGGTGACCGCTAAAGTGGACGACGCGCAGAGCGATCTGACGATCCTCTTCTTTACACCTGCGGCGACAAATATCGCACGGATCAACATCGAGACGAACGAGGTCAGCGCGTTCGTTGTCTTGCAGGGACGGGGCATGGAACGCGGCGATGTGGTGGTGACGGGTGATCATACCAACGGGTGGCAATGGGCGTGGGACAAATGGTACGGAACCCGCCGCTGGGGCGTGAACCAGTATATCGGGGAGGCGGACTATGACAGCGCCTCGGACGGGGTTCTCGCGATGGCCTCTTTCGATAATACCGGCGATCCCGATGAGTGCATGCTTTCGGTCGGTGACAGCGGGGGGCCTGGGTTTGTCAGGAGCGGCAGCGGCTGGAAATTGGCGACCGTCAATTTTTCGGTTGATCCAGCCCTGTTCACGGTGTCGACTAACCCGGCTGCGTCCTTCTACGCATCGCTCTACGATTGCGCCGGTCTGTATCGCGACAACAATGGAGCCTGGCAATACGTGCCGCCGGAAGCGTCGCCCGCCCCCTGCCTGATGCTCAATACCCGCACGTCGAAGCGCGTCGCATGGATCACCAACACGGTGAGCGGAATCACGTTTCCGGCGGACGTTGGCGTGGCGTGGCGCTGTGAGACCAACCGGCCCTCGGGGAGTCAGGCGGCGGGTGGTTTGTGGTTTGAAGTCATCGCGACTAATGCCGGCCCCTACATCGCCCGCGACCTCACGCTCGACCTCACGTGGTGCAGCGGCGTCCGGGTCTGCGGCGTCGCGGCGTCGCAGGGTTCCTTTGTGACGAACCGCTGGTCGCTGCCTGCGCTTGAGGACGGCAGCGTGGCCACGTTGCGGGTCGACACGGTTGTATGGAGGGCGACTGGCGGATGGGGCACGAACCGTGTGTCGGTGACCTCGTCGGACAAGCCAGACGATGTTTCGTCGAACAATACAGCGACCTGCGAAGTTGATCTGCCCTCGACCGCTACGCGACTGATGATCGAGTGACGTCGGCGATTTCCGGTTGCGCAAAAGTGATGGAGCGTATGCGCAAAACCCGATAGTTCCTTTGCAGAGATGGGGTATACTGTCGCCTGACGGTCGCAAGATAACAAAGGGAAGGGATATGATGCGAAGAGACATATGGAGTTTCGCAGTTCTACTGGTGTGCGTTTGGGCGGGAATGGCGGACACTAACTCGGTGTCGGTGGTTGTGGGAAAGTACGCTTGGCCGCGGCTGAAGCAGATCCTGTTGGACGGCACCTGGCAGCTTGCGGCGGACGAGCCGACACCGCCGAACACCGTGCTGCCTGATCTTGCGAAGCTGGATTGGTTCGAAGCGACGGTGCCGACTGACGTTCACTGGGCATTGGTCCGCGCGGGCAAAGCGCCGAATCCGTATGTGGGGCTGAACATCAAAGAGCAGCGGTGGGTGGAGGACAAGGCGTGGTGGTTCCGCAAGAGCTTCTTTGTGCCCAAGGAGTTTCGCGGGGAGAATCTTCGGCTGATCTTTGAGGGCGTGGACTATTACGGGCACTATTGGCTGAACGGTCATTATCTGGGGCACAGCGAGGGGGCGTTCGGTGCGGTGAAGATCACTGTGGGCGGCCTGCGGTACGACAGGCCCAACGAATTGGTTGTGCGTGTGGATTGCGGCGGATATAAGGTGGGGCATAAAGGCGGAGCGCCATGGGCGTCGCTGGTCAAATCGGAGCTCTGGTCCGGGTGGCAAGTGGGCGCGGCGGATTTCAACACCGTCGGCATCTGGCAGCCGGTGCGGTTGGTCGCGAACGACTGGCCGGCGCTGGAGCGGCCGTTCGTGCGAACGCTGGCGCTGGAGGGAAAGAAAGCGCGTCTCGGCGTGACCGTCGAGGTGTGCACGGCGCGGCAGACGGAGCCGCCGTGCGAAGTGCGCGTGTCGTTGCGTGGCTGCGGCTTCGATCTCCCGCCCTGCGGCGGCAGCGTCGCTGTGAAGCCACTCGACAGCATGGTGTTAGCCGATTTCGAAATCGTGGTGCCCGAGCCGCGGCTGTGGTGGCCGGCGGGCCTCGGCGACCAGCCGCTGTATGAGGCGGAGATCCTGCTCGTGCGCGACGGACGCACGCTTGACCGGCTGACCGTGCCGTTCGGCATCCGCACGGTCGAGCGCCGCGTCGGCAAGATGCAGCGCACCAGCTATGATGCGAAGGAGTGGGTCTTCCACGTGAACGGCAAGCCTCTGTTCGTCAAAGGCGCGAACTGGATGCCGATCGATGTGCTGGCCAACGTCGCACCGGACGAATACGCGTGGCAGCTGGGCCTGGCACGCGATGCAGGTGTGCAGATGCTCCGCGTGTGGGGCGGCGGCATTATGGAGACCGACGCCTTTTACGAGCAGTGCGACAAACTGGGAATCATGGTGTGGCAGGAGTTCCCGCTGACGTGCGGCTGGAAGGCGGACAAGGTCAACCGTAAGGCCTGGGAGGCGATGGCGGCGTGGCAGGTCTTCCGGCTGCGCAACCATCCGTCGCTCGCTTTCTGGTGCGGCGGCAACGAGTTTGAGCCCGATAACCGGGCGAACGCGGATTTGGTCGGCGTGCTGGCTCGAACCACGCGGGTGCTCGACGGGACGCGGCCTTTCATGGCGGCTTCACCGGACGAAGGCGACATTCACGGGTATCCGCAGTGGGATGCCTCGCAGGCCTGGACGTCCGAGCTGTTGCGCGGGCCGTTCATCAGCGAGTGGGGCACGCACGCGATGCCGACGCCGCAGAGCTACCGCGAGCTGCTCAGTCCCCGTGAGGCCGAGGCGGTGATCGGGCCGACGTTGCTCAAGATGGATAAGAAAGCGATGGCGGCCGAGTATCCAGAAATCATGCACCACTGGGTGGAATTCCAGCCCGACCGGCTGGCGCAGATGTTGGCGCGCGGCTCGGCTTTCGATGATCTGACGACGGCGTCGCTGGGCCGGTTTTCCGAAGCGGTGGCGGCCGGCGCGGGCGAATTCTATCACTATTCCTGCGAAGCGGCGCGGGTCGGCTATCCCCAGAACGGCGGCCTGCTGCTGTGGGTGTGGAAGCGGCCATGGCCGAACGCGGGCATTCAGATTGTCGATGGTTTGGGGCGGCCGCTCTCGGTTTACTACGATGTGAAGCGTGCGTACGGTACGCCCTGGCCGTGCGCGATGCCGCCGCAGCTCAACTACGCGCCTGGCGACGAAGTGGAACTGCCGCTGGCGGTGTTGGGCGAAGCCGCGCAACCCGCGCTGAAGGGTCTGCGGATGACGGTGCGGCTGCTGGGCCCGGATCTCAAAGAGCGGCAGGCGTGGCGCGATCTGCCGCCCTTCAGTCTGTCGGACGGCGCCGAGTCGTGCAAGGGTCCGGCGGTCAAATTTGCCGTGCCGCAGGAGTTCGCGCGGGCATTCTTCTTTGTTGTGCTCGATCTCTCGGACGCGGAGGGGCATCCGCGGGCACGCAACGTTTACACCTTCCGCTGTCCACCGCAGCTGGAGGACGCGGCATTCCGAACCCAGTATCGGGCCAAAGCGTCGCAGGGGTTGCTTTTGGACAAAGGGCCCTGGCTGAGGCCCCAGGTTGAGAAGCTGCCGACCAAACTGAGCTGCCGTCTCGTGTCCGCGAAACGTGCGAGCGAAACGCTGGCTCGCGTCGAGGCGGAGGTGAAGAACGAAGGGGCGTTGCCGTCCGTCATGACGAGCGTCGAAGCGCCGGGTTCCGTCCGTTGCGTGGCAGACGACGCCTTCTTCTGGTTGGAGCCGGGCGAGACGCGCACCGTATGGCTGCGCGTGCAGACCCAGCCCGGGGCGGCAGTGCCCGGCTTGCGGGTGACCGCCTGCGCTTGGAATGCGGCTTGCCGTCCAGAAAAGGCACCTTGATTTTCTGGTTTGGCCGACCTCTTCGAACCTCTCGGTTCGCTGTTGCCCGTGAAAAGGCAAGGGAAGGGGACACTGTCAGGCCAAGGGCGTCGCTAAGGTCTCCAAACTCTTTTCCGCATCAGGGTTTGTGTCGTCCGAATTGACGCGGAAACAGGCCTTGGTCTAAACTGTCGCCCTTCGTTATGACCGATACTCTGCTAATTTTGGTCGGCGCCCTGTGTCTGCTCGCAGGGGTTGTTGGCTGTCTCATGCCTGCGATGCCTGGCCCTCCGCTTGCCTTTCTGGGGCTGGTCGTGCTGCATCTGACGGAGCGCGTTCAGTTTTCGAACGCGCGCCTGCTGGCCGGGTTGCTGTTGGTCGTCGCTGTGCTGGCTTTGGATGCAGTGATTCCCGCCCTCGGAGCCAAACGGTGGGGCGGAACGCGGTGGGGTGTCTGGGGGTGCCTTATCGGTTCGCTGGCGGGGCACCTCTTCTTCCCGCCGGCCGGGTTCATCCTCGGCTCGTTCTTCGGGGCCGTTGCCGGCGAACTGCTGGGTGGAAAGAAAAGCGGCGGGGCTTTCCTAGCAGGAGTCGGAGCGTTCATGGGCTTTCTGCTTGGAACCGTTCTCAAACTATCGCTGTGCGGACTTTTTGCCTTCTGGTTTGTAAAGGGGTTGGTCGATCCGCGCTATGCGCTGGATGAGCGTTATCATAATGGGGGAATGTATGTCGGTTGCGATGTCAGGTAAAAAGGGACAGAGGGCGTTGGCGCTGGCCGTTCTGGTTTTCAGTGCGGCAGGCGAGTTGTTCGCACAGAAAACGTCGGTGGGGGCCGCGCTTCAGCCCTATGTGTCATCCAACTGGTTGGCCGGTGCGGTCACGGTGGTGGTCAGCCAAGAGGGGGTGGTCAGCCAAGATGCGGTCGGCTACGCCGATGTCGCGAACAAGAAAGCGATGACGGAGGACACGCTGTTTTGGATCGCGTCCATGACCAAGCCCATCACGGCGGTCGCGTTCATGATGCTGGTCGACGAAGGCAAGGTGTCGCTGGACGATCCCGTCGCCAAGTACCTTCCGCAGATGGACCATTTGTGGGTGGCAGAAGCGAAGAAGGGCGACGCCGCAGTGACGCTCAAGCCGCAGGCGCGTCCGATCACGCTCCGGCATCTGCTCTCCCACTCGTCGGGGCTTCCATTCTTGACGCCGCTCCAAAAGGTCGACCTCAGCTCGCTGTCGGTGGAGGATGCGATCCTGACCTTCACAATGAACCCGCTCGAATTCCAGCCAGGCGAGGGATATCGGTACTCCAACGAAGGCATCGATACCGTGGGACGCGTGATCGAGATCGCGAGCGGCATGCCGTACGAGAAATTCTTGCAGACCCGCATCTTCGACCCGCTGGGTATGCGCGACACGACTTTCTTTCCGACCTCCAGGCAGTTGAAGCGCCTGGCCAAGTCGTACGGGCCCAATGAGGAGAAGAAGGGGCTCAAAGAGATCCCGATCGCTTACTTCAAGAAGCCGTATGACCGTCCAGGCCGGTATCCCGAGCCGGGTGGCGGGCTGTTTTCGACAGGCGCGGACTTGGCTCGTTTCTGCCAGATGCTGCTCAACGGCGGCACATATCGAGGCAAGCGATATCTTTCCGAAGCGGCCCTCGCCGAGGTGAGCAAGAAACAGGCTAGCATGCCGGATCAGAAATACGGTCTCGGTATGGCCGTTGATCAGGACGGTCACGGGGCCTACGGTCACGGCGGTGCGCAGGGAACGAACATGACGGTTTATCCTCAACGGAAGATCGCGTTGATCTGGCTGGTGCAACACTGCGGTTTCGCTGGCCGCGGAGGTGAGGCTCAAAACGCGTTCAAGAATGCGGCTTTTAGCCTTTCGCCCCTGTTCGAATAGCGGGGTGTCCAGCCGAGTGTTTTCGACAGAAACGGTATGCCATCCGACCCGCCTTCCCCCTGTTTTTGTGTGGCGGCGGCGAGAACCGGAAAGGGGTTTCAAAAATCGGTTGCCTTTTGAACGAGGGAAGCGTTACCTTGTTATGGAGTGAGTTAGCGGTCAGCCCTTATAATAAGGGGCGACGGCTCACTCGCTTTTCTGGTGGGACGAGTCCTTGTGGATAATGCTTGAGAAGGAGGTAGCGATGGGCAGGTTTACTGGAGTGAAAACAGCGTGCGTCGCGGCGTGGATGGTCAGTCTGTCTTGCGCGTGGGCCCAGAACTGGACGACCGTTAAGCTGAACAGTTTCGCGGTGACGAACGCTTCTGGGGCAATTGTCGTTCTCGGTACAGACACCAACGCCTGGACGGCCGGCATGACGAAAGAGGCGGTGTACGACGGCAACACAAACACGTATTTTGATTGCTATCAAACCAACAACGCATGGGCCGGTTTCCAGTTGCAGTCGGCGAAAACGGTTACCCGCATCCGCTATTGCGGGCGCACGGGGCAAGAGGCCCGCATACTCGGAGCGCGGTTCGAAGGCGCGGACAACGCGGCTTTCACGAACGCGGTCACCATCTGGACGCACACGCCGCCGACCGGGTGGACGGGCGATACCTGGATCGACGTGACGGTCACCAACGCGATCTTCCTTCCGTCGTTCGCCTACCTGCGCTTCATCGCGACCGCAACCCCGTCTTTTGGCGGCAATGTTCGCGAGGTGGAGTTCTATGGCGTCGATCCTCTCACCAACGGCGTTCCGGTCAAGCCGGCGATGGTCTTTGCCGACAGCGCGAACTGGTATACCCATCTGCGGTGGACGGTTGTGACCAACGCCATGGTCTACGAGGTGCAGCGCAAACTGGCCGATGAACCCGCTTTTTCCACCATTCTGAACGACTATTTCCGAGCCATGGGTGACTTCACGTGGCGCGACCCGGTGCCACTTTATGCGGATGCCCAGTACCGCATCCGGGCGCGCAGCACGCTCGGTGACTCAGACTGGTTCACCTTCACCGCCGCTGCCCGCAATGCGGCGACCGGCACCCTGTTCGGAGTGGCCGGATCCTACATGAACAACGGCCAGACCTTCGGCAAGCTATATGACGCCAACATCGACACGTTCTTCGATGGCCCGGAATCCTCAAACGGCAACAGCCTCTGGAGCGCGATCGACTTAGGCAGCGCCCGCACGATTACCGGTATCCGCTATGCGCCGCGGCGCGAGTTTCCAAGCCGCATGACCGGCGGGTATTTCCAGGCAGCCGACAACACCAACTTCACGGGAGCGGTCACGCTCAACACGATCTCGGTAGCTCCGCCGATCACCAACACGACCGAAGTGGTTCTCGCCTCACCCGTCTCGTACCGCTACGTCCGCTACATGTCCCCCAACGGCGGCTGGGGAAACGCGGCGGAGATCGAGTTCGACCTCGCGCCTGCCGCGCCGAAAGCGCCGATCAGCCTTGCGGCCGCCAGCACCGACCTCACGAACGACTATCCCGTGCTGACGTGGTCGTATGATGTGTACACGGTCATCGCCTCCAGTTGCGTGTACCGCGCCACCGCTCCCGGCGGCCCCTACCTGGCGCTGACGCCTGCAGGCATCAATGGACGCACGATGACCGACACCAATTTGGCGGTCGGCGTGCTCTACTACTACAAGGTCAGCGCGCTCGGCACGAACAGCGGAGGCGGCGTGCTGGAAAGCCCGCTTTCCGCTTACATCACCTACCGCCGCTGCACGCGCATCGAACGCGACTGGGGCGCGACAGCGGTCAAGTCCGGGATGACGCCTTTCCGCATCGGGACGACGTACGGGTCGGATCCGAACAACCCCGCCATCGATGTCGCTAAAATGTTCGACAACTCGCTCAGCAGTTTCCCAGACATCATCCCCAGCGCCTGCACGGTCGGCGTGGATCTGGGCAAGCCGTACGGTGTCGGCAAGATGCGCTTCAGCCCGCGCACGGCATACCCTGCGCGCGTGAGCGGCGCGGTGTTGCGCGGCTCAAACGACCTTGCCTCCGCCACGACCTTGGCCATGTTCGCAAACGCTACGGCGAATGTCTACACGCTGCAGGCGACGACCAACAGCGATTCGTACCGTTACGTTTTCGCGACACGGCTTGACGCACAAGAGTTCTACGGCAACATCGCGGAGTTGGAGCTTTACGGATGGTCGGCGGACAGTGTGACGAACGTGCTGCTCGCGCCCGTGTCGATGGCCTTCACGATCCAGCCGGGATCCTTCGGCGTGAGCTGGTCGGCAAGTGCAAACGCGACGTCATACAGGCTCGAGCGGATGCCCGCCGACGGCTCAAGCGGCTGGGTCACGATAGGGACCTCTTCGACTGCCAACATCGGCGACACAAACGCGGTTTCGGGCGTGCGCTATCTCTATCGCGTGGCGGCTCTGCGGACAACGGAGAGCGGCGAGGAGGCTGCCTATTCCGAATCCTATCTGGCAACAAGCTATGTGCCGGGGTCGGGCACGGGACTCAAAGGCTCTTACACCGCCAACTACACCAAGGGGTATCGGTCCGATGAAGCCTTGGCGCTCGTGCAGACGAATGCGACGCTTGACATGACATGGGCTAACGGTACGCTGTTGATCCCAGGTGTGGCATCGAGCGTTTCCAACGTGCTGATCGTCTGGTCCGGCAAGCTGATCGTGCCGCATGCGGGCACCTATATTTTCTACACGACCTCGGACGATGGAGCCGCGCTGAGGCTGGACAATCAGTTTGTGATCAACGACTGGGTCGGGCACACGGCAAGCACGAGTACAGGCACGGTGGCTCTGGCCGCCGGACAGCACGATATCCGGGTCGATTACTTCCAGCAGACCAGCGGCGGGTCGATGCGGCTGGAGTGGGACGGGGCGGTCACGCGCGGGGTGATCCCGGCGTCGCAGCTTATCCCGGGCGACCTGGCCTCCGATGACATTGGCGACTGGAAGGGGCGCACCTTCAATACGCCGAAGCTCGGTTACCATTCCTATGATTCGACGAACGCCGCCATCACTGTCGCCAGCGCTGGCCTCGATCTCTCGGGTGCCGTAGATGGACATCACTTCGTCTGGCAGCAGTTGGGCGGCTCCTTCCTGCTCGAGGCCAAGGTCTATCAGACGGTGGACCCGGCGTCGCTCTCCGCCAAAGCGCTGCTGATGGCGCGCAACAACATCGCGACCGGCAGCGCGTTTCTGGCACCGACACGCATGGCCACGGGCCAGCTCGGCTGCAAGGGCCGCACGACTGCGGGTGGGAGTATCGCTGACATGATGTCGCCCGCCTGGCAAGGCGCGCCGACGAATCCCTGCTGGATGCGCCTCAAGCGTGTGGGAAACACCTTCACGGGGCAGTACAAGAACAGCGGCGGCGATTGGACAACCTTCTACACGTTTGTGGATTCGAACGCCGTCTTTAACGCTTCAATGTGCGTCGGCTTCTCGGTCACGTCTCCCACGTATTCCGCGGCCTTCCCGCTACAAAGTGCGACCTTCTCCGAGATCCGCATCACGCGACTCTATGGAACGCTCCTGCGCGTGAAATAAAGGAGGCTGCCGATGAGGCGGTTGGCGGAGGTGTTTTTTGCGGCCTTGCTGTGCGCGGCATTGCCGGGCGGCGTGCCTTGTGCGTGCGCCGTGCCGGTGGTGCGGATCAGCGAGGTCATGAGCTCCGACAATACGGCCTTTGCGGACGAGGACGGTGAGTACGAGGACTGGGTTGAGCTGGTCAACGCCGGCGACGCGGCCGCGCCGCTGGCGGGGTGGGGGCTTTCGGACGATGTCGTGGACGAGCCGCTCAAGTGGGTTTTCCCTGCGATCACGCTTAATCCGGGCGAGTACCTTCTCGTGTGGGCTTCCGGCAAAGACCGCAATCCGCCGCGCAAATCCTCCGAGGGGCCGTTTGTAGTCGCCCCATCCAATACCGTCTGGCGTTACCGCGACACGGGCTTCGCGCCTACGGCCGGCTGGAACGGCACCAACTTCAACGACACGGCCTGGGCTTCGGGCGAGGCCATGCTCGGATATGGGTTTGCCAAAGTGAAGACGACCGTCGGCTACGGTGGCGTCGGCACCAACAAATATCCCGCGACCTACTTCCGGCAGACCTTCTTTTCGCCCGTTTCGACGAACGACACGCATGGCAGCGGCGTCCTGCGTCTATGGGTCGACGACGGCGCGATCATCTACCTCAACGGCCAGGAGATTCTGCGAGTGCGGATGCCGACGGGGACGGTGAGCGAGAAAACATGGGCCTCCACGCAGGTCAGCGCCAACGGCGCGTGGGAGACGTTTGATGTTCCTGTCACCGCTTTGTTGCCGGGCACCAACGTGCTGGCGGCCGAGGTGCACCAGTACAACGCCTCCAGCTCGGACATCGCCCTGTGGGCGGAGCTGTCTGTGCGGCTTTCGCAGCTGCACACGAATTTCAAGATCAGCGCTGGCAACGAAGCCGTGACTTTGAGCGGGCCAGACGGTGTGGCGGTGGACGCGGCTCCTGCCCTGAGCGTGCTGCACAACGCGTCTTACGGGCGCCGCGCTGGCGAGACCAACAGCGTGTGGCTGATGTTCCCGTATCCTACGCCGGGCACAACCAACAGCGCGGTCGGCTATGTGGGCCTGCTGGAGCCGCCGGGGTTCACGGTGCCGTCGGGGTTTTACGCTTCGCCGGTGACGGTGTCGCTCACGAACGCCGATCCTGCGGCGCAAATCTACTGCACGCTCGACGGTTCAACGCCCACGAATGCAGTCACGGCCAACTGTTTTCTGTATACCGCACCTCTGACGCTCGGGGACCGCTCTTCCGAGTCGAACCGCTTCTCGATGATTCGCACCAACCCGATCGAGATGACGAACAACACGCAGTATGGCTGGATGGCGCCTCAGGGGCTGGTGCCCAAGGCCAACGTCTTGCGGGCGACGGCGTTCAAGGACGGCTGGTTCTCGCCGCGCGGGGCGGCGGGCACCTGGTTCGTCGGCGGGGCGCCGCTGCAGCACACGCTGAAAGTGTTCTCGCTGATGTCCGATCCTGACAATCTGTTCGGCGACCCGCGAGGGATATTTGTCCCCGGCGATATCTACAAAACGCTGGGGTGGAACGGACAATACGTAGGTCTGCCGAACGCGAACTATTTTCAGTACGGCGATGCGTGGGAGCGTCCGATAGTTGTCCAGATGTTCGAGACCGACCGGACGCTGGCGATCTCGCAGCTCATGGGCGTGCGCGATCACGGGGCTTGGTCGCGTGGCGCGGCGCAGAAGACCATGCTGATGTACACGAGGGAGGAGTACGGCGACAGCCAGGTCGACTACGCGCTTTTCCCTGATCAGAAGGACACGGGCTTCAAGCGGTTCCTGATTCGCAACAGCGGCAACGACTGGAGCAGCACCGGTTTCCGCGACGCGATGATGCAGCAGGTGTTCCGTCCGCTTGCGCGCTGCGGCACGCAGGACTATGAGCCCGCCGTGGTCTATGTTGACGGCGAGTATTGGGGCGTTGAAAACATCCGCGAGCACTACAGCAAATACTATCTGGAGCGGAAGTACGGCGTCGATCCCGACAACGTCGATTTGCTCAAGGCCACCGTGAGCTCCGAGACGATGGAAATCGAAGAGGGCGACGACCTGGACTACAAAGACGTGCTCGCCTTTGTGAAGACCAACGATCTTTCCCAGGCCACGAACTACGCATGGGTCGAGTCGCATATGGACCTCGACAACCTGATCGACCATTACGCCTGCGAGATCTTTTGCTGCAACACCGACTGGCCCGGCAATAACTTGGGACTGTGGCGGGTGCGCACGTCGTACAACCCGCAGGCCGCCTACGGACACGACGGACGCTGGCGCTGGCTGACGTACGACACCGACCATGGGTTCGGCCTCTCCAGCACCGAGACGACCGACATGATGACGCAGGCGCGGCGCAGCAGCCGCGGCGTGTGTCAGCCTCAGTTCGACCGGTTGCTGGCGAACACCGACTTCCGTAACCGGTTTGTCAACCGCTTCGCCGACCTCATCAACACCGCGTTCCTGCCTGCGCGTGTGCAAGGGATCATTTCGAACATGGCTTTGCGCGTGGAGTCGGAGATGCCGCGGCATATCGCGCGCTGGGGCCGCATGGGAAGCGTGTCTGCCTGGCAGTCGAACGTCCAGCGTCTGAAGACCTTCGCCAACGGGCGGCCCGCTCCCGCGCTCACGAACATCGTCAACGAATTCGCGTTGGGCGGCTTGGCGTATCTGACGGTATCCGTTACGAACGGAGCGGGAACCGTCACGGTGAACACGATCACTATCGACGGGACCACGCCGGGGCTGACCAACTCGGCGCGGCCGTATCCGTGGCGCGGCGTCTATTTCAAGGCGGTGCCGGTGGTGGTAAGCGCGGCGGCCGCGCCGGGCTTCACCTTCCAGCGCTGGGAGACACCCGCAGGGCCGGTTTTGGATCAGAGTTTTGCGGTCACGCCGTCGAACGACCTGGCGATTTGCGCGGTGTTCGAGCCAACGGTGCTGCCTCGCGTGACGGTGAACGAATGCATGGCGGACGCATCTGAGGCGGGCGGCGATCTGCATCCGACGACCGGCAAGGCTGAGGACTGGTTCGAACTGCTCAACAGCGGGGGGGCGGCGGTGGATCTGGGCGGCTATTGGGTGGTGGATGATCAGCCCGACCACGCCTGCGAAATCCCCGACGGCGTGGTGTTGCAGCCGGGCGCGTGCCTGAGGGTGTGGGCCGGCAGCAAGCTCACCGTGGGGGTGAACGCGGACGGTTCTGTCAATGCGACCTTTGGCCTTGGCAAGAGCGGAGATGCGGTTGCGCTACAGACGCCGGATCGCGCCGCGGAGCTGGACCGGGTGACCTTTGGCGCGCAAACCACTAACGTCAGCCAGGGGCGATGGCCCAATGGCGCATCAGGCGATTGGGTGAGCTTTGCGCGGCCGACGCCCGGCAAACCCAACTGCAATCCGGCTGCGGTCGCAGGGCTGTTGCCGCTCTATGCGGTCCAGTCGGTGGCGGTCGAGCGGACCCTCGCGCTCTCTTTCGCACCCACCCCGACGGTATCGCAAGCCGTCTACACTCTTGTCGAAGGCCACTCGGGGGCGGCGATCAATGCGGCGGGAACCTTCACGTGGACGCCCCCGGTGACGCTGGGCAGCGGCGTCTACGCGTTCAGAGTTGCGCTGATGGGGTTGCTCAATGGCTCGGCTGTGACCGATGAGACGACGCTGCTGGTGGCTGTGAGTAATACGCAGCGCTATCAGGTCGACGCGTTGGCTTCGCCTTTTGCGGGCGGCGCGGTGACGGGGGGCGGCGCGTACGAGGAAGGGGCGACGGTGACGCTCACCGCCGTGCCTGCGACGCAGTGGCGCTTCTCGCAGTGGAGCGACGGTGTGACGTCTGTCAGCCGGTCGTTCCAAGCGCGCCACGACGTGGCCTATACCGCCCAGTTCACCTTCGATCTGTCGGCGCCCGCGGGCGCTGGCGGAACCGTTCAGGACGGCAATCCGCTGCTCTATTGGGCCCTGACAAAGGGGGCTGAAGGGTATGTGGTGCGCCGTGCGCCGTCTCCGGCAGGTCCTTTCGCCGTGATCGGCACGCCAACGAACAACGTTTTCACGGATGCCGCGCCGCTGGTCGGGCTCAACTGCTGCTACACCGTGGCGGCTTGCCGCGGGGATACGGAAGGTGCGGCGTGCGCATCGTTCCAGACGTTCACCAACGGTGTGACACGCAAGCTGTCGGGGGCGGTCATCGGAACGCTCGGCTCGTACGGCAACAACACGGCGCGGACGCGCGACAAAGTCTTCGATGGCGACATCGCCAGCTTCTATGATGCGGCTGCGGACGGCGGTTGGCCGGGGTGGGATCTCGGAGCCGAGCGGGTCTGGCGGCTGGCGCATCTCCGCTTCGTGCCGCGCGAGTCGCTCCCAGCCAGAATGGTGAATGGCAAGTTCCAGATTGCGTCGGTTTCGGACGGGGTTGACACCTTTGTTTCGCCGGAGACGCTGGTTACGGTCGCGGCGCAACCGCCGACCGGTGTCTATACGACCGTGTCGATCCAGCTCGATAAACGCCTTCGGTATGTGCGGTATCTGCCGCCGACGGGGGGCTGGGGCAACATTGCCGAACTGGAGGTGTATGGGTACGATGCGGTTCCGACGGCACCTTCCGGACTTTCGGTGACCTCGGGTGTGGGGACGGTTGCGCTGACGTGGGTCGGCGTCACGAACATCAACGGCTATCTGGTGCGACGTTCCCTGTCGGCGGGAGGACCCTACGTGACCGTGGCCTATGCCGAGACGGCTGCCTATGCCGAGAGCGGACTGGCGAACGGAGCCACCTTCTATTACCGCGTGGCGGCGGTGAACGGCAGCGGTGTGAGCGCCGATTCGTCGCCGTCGGCGGTCACGACCGCGATGCCGTTGGCAATCCCCTGTTTCGCGGCAGGAGCGGCTGGGCGAGCGTTGGCTTGCGGTGGCGGTGCGGTGACCCTGAGGTTGTCGGGCGCGTTGGACGCGCGGTTGGAACTGGTGTGCTCCGTTTCGCTGGATGTGCCGGTCGCGCAGTGGCAGCCCGTTTCGAACGCGGCCTTCACTGAAGCCGAGCCTGACACGGGTGCGGTGACGGTGTCGATTGCGACGAACGCACCTCGGCTCTTTTTCGCGGTGCGCGCGAAGTGATGCCGGATTTCATCGTGACAATTTTGTCATTTCGCGGAGTGTCGTTTTGTCATATGGGAAGATTATTTTAAATATAAAAGTGGAGTGTATGTGGAACGCCTGAACCTTTCTGCGGGGCAGGAAGGTCCTGGCTAGATGGTTGGGTGTATGTGTTAGAATCGAGTGAGGACGCGCACTTTTTGCTAACGGGACAGAAGCTGGACGTGATATATTAACGAATCTGTATCCTGAATTAAGGAGTGTGTGTGTTCGGGAAGCGTAAACAGGCACAACGGGACCTGGTGACTCGGTATGAGTCGAAGTACATCATTCCGCGAGAGTCGATCGCGGAACTGCGCGATTTTATTGCGCCATTCTGCATGCCGGACCCTTATGCGCACGGTTGCCCTCCCGAGTACACGATCACCACGCTGCAGTTGGACACTCATGACTATGCCCTGCACTACGCCAAAGAGTGGGAGGCGCTTAGCCGGTTCAAGCTGCGGGTGCGGACGTACGGTGCGATCGGTTCGGCGCCGGTGTTCGCCGAGGTGAAGGCCAAGTTGGATGCGACGATTGTGAAGAGCCGCGTGACGATTCCGTTTGGGGTTTGGGGCAAGGAGTTGCTGTTCGGCGTGAAGCTGCCCGAGTGTTTCAAAAGCGAGCGGCAGGAGATCGACTTTCTGCAGTTCAAGCGGCTCGTGTGGGAGCTGGGCGCGCAGCCGATGCTGCTGGTGCGCTACATCCGGGAGTCCTACGTGGGCTCGGTGGATCGCTATGCGCGGGTGACGTTCGACCGCAAACTCCAGTATCAGATGACGGACTCGTGGACCGACTTCGGGCGCAGCGGCAAGTGGCGGGGCATGGATTCGACCGAGGCGCAGGGTTTTGGGTTGCCTTACTCCGGTGTGGTCATGGAGGTGAAGACCCTCTCGCACACACCGATGTGGGTGATGGACATGGTGGAGCGGTTTCAGTTGCGGAAGAGCGGAAACTGCAAATATTCGACAGCCATCTGGCGTGAAGGGGTCTTCCGCGGGTATCCGGAGACGAACGCGGCTACGGCTGAAGCGTTGGCTCAGATCTGAACGAGCGGAGGCTGTGTTTGTTAAGTGACGGCGCGGTGCCGTCTGACGAAAGCGAGCGAATGAGACTGTGAACGCAAACGATTATCTTTCGATGTTTTTCGGCACTCAGGAAGTGATGAGTCCGCAAATGGTGGCGGGTGCTCTCACCCTCAGCTTCCTGTTGGCGATGGTTTTTGCGGCCGTCTATCAGTACACCTTCAGGGGTTTCACCTATTCGCGGTCGTACATCCACACGATGGTGATCGGCAGTATGGTGACCTGTATGCTGATCATGTCCGTCGGCAATAATCTGGCACGCGGAATGGGTATTCTCGGCACGCTGGCCATCATTCGGTTCCGCACGCCGGTGCGCGATCCGCGAGACGCGATGTTTCTGTTCGCTTGCCTCGGCCTCGGTATCGCCTGCGGCGCGGGGATGCCGATGATCGCGGTGATCGGCACGGTGGCCATCAACACGGCCGCACTGGTTCTACACTGGGCCCCGTTCGCCTCGCGGCGTGAATACGAGGGTTTGCTGCGGTTCGCCATGGCGGCGAACGACGCCAAAGCCGACCAGGAGGTTCAAGCGAACTTGGTGCAGTACTGCTCCTCGTTCTACCTGTTGGGCATGCGCGACGCGGAGCAGGGCGATTGCGTCGAGTATTCGTATCAGGTGCGGTTGTTGGATCCGGCGTATCAGCGGGATTTAGTGGATGCTTTCAAAAAGGCGGGCCTGTTTGCCGATGTCGTGTTGCTGATGCAGCGGACGACCGTTGAATTGTAAGGACTGATGCTTTATGACGAGTGCATTCAAACGCGATAAGATGCGGGTGCCTTTCAGGGTGTACCTGCGGCGAGCCGTGCGTGTCTGGTTCATGTTGCTGATCATCGGGCTGATCCCGTTCCTCCTGTGGTTTCTGACGCAGGACGCCGCAACGCACCGGCTCACGGGGGTGGTGGAGTCGGAGTCGGAGACGGTCGGGGCGGTGGCGGCGGCGCGGATCGTATCGATCGCGGTGCAGCCCGGACAGCGGGTGAGCCCAGGCGACGTGCTGGTGCGGCTCGACCCGGCGGACCGCACGTTGGACCTGGCGATGCAGGAGGCGCGTTTGGCAGACTACGAGCAGAGCATGTTGCGGTACGATCAGACTTTGCTGCAGTACCGGCAGACGCTTCAGGAGTCGGAGCGGCGCAGCCGCCAGATGGAGCAGGAGGCGTCCGTGGCGCTGGAAGAGGGTCGGATGAGCCGGACGCGCGACGAGGCCGAGCTGGCGGGCCTGAAGGCGGAGATCGCACGGCTCCAGCCGCTGATCGACAAGCGGCTTGTGAGCGAAATCGAACTGTCCTCGCTGCGGCCCAAAGTCCAGGCGCTGGAACAGACGGTGTCGCAATATGCGCCTCTGATCGATGCGTTGCAGAAGCGGCACAGCCTCGCGGTTAACGACTTGAAGGAGGTGCAAGAACTGCTGGCAACGATGGGGCGCGGGGTGGGTAGCGCCCCTCTCAAAGAGTCGATGGCGCAGGTAACGAAGACCTACGCGCAGGCGGCGAAGAACGACCCCTCCGTCTTGCGGGCGACGCGCGGGGGCATTGTCTCGCACATCCAGCGTCAGGCGGGCGATGTGGTGACGGCCGGCGAGCCGATTGTGCGGGTGGCGTCCGTGAACGCGATGTTCATCACCGGCTTGCTCACGCAACGTCAATTCGCGGGGCTGGCTGTCGGCGACAAGCTCCAGGTGTTCCGTGTGACAGGCGACACGCGTCATGCGGTGGCGGCGCAGGTCGAGTCGATCGACCCCGAAGTGATGGATCTGATCGACCCCTTCAATCCGGCCCCGCGTTATCCGGTGCGAGGGCGGCGTTTGCGGCTGCGCATTCTGGATGTGAACAGCGCGCTGGTGCCGGGAGAAACAGTGGCGTTGCAGACGACTCGGCAAGGGACGTGGCAGGAAAGCATGCTCCGCTACTGTTTTTTTTCAGGCTGTAGGTCGTCCGCCTTATAAACAGACTGCGCGCGGCCAGGAACCATGAACGACATGACGAGACAGGCATTTTGGCGGTTATCGGGATGGTGTGTGGGCGTGTGGCTGATGGCGGGGTGTGCCAGCGTGAAGCAGGCTACGCCGGAGCCTCGCCCGGCAACTCCCGAAGGTACAAACGCAGCAGCGACTGCGGCGGCGCGAATTTCTTCGCCCCCAGAGGGCGGCTATGCGTGGGACGAGCTCGCTCGGTTAGCGGCTGCGAACAGCAGCGAGGCCAAGGTGTTGCTGCTGGAGGCAGAGGCTGAGCGGCATCAGACGGCGGTCGACACCGGCTGGCGCAACCCGCAACTGCGGGTGGGTGAGCACTGGGGCGACGAGGATGAGACGACGGTTAGCAAAAACAGCGACCGCGGATGGAGCGAAAAGGATTCCGATGGATACATGACGGGACTGCGCGTGTACACGGTCAACCCGTTCGTGAACCGCTGGCTGCGCAAGCGCGGCGCGGCATCGGTGCAGGCCAAGGACGCTGAAGCGGAAGAGGTTAAGTACGCGGTCTACTGCGAGGTGAAGTCTCTTTGCCTCGAGGCGGAGATGTTGCGCGAGGATATCGGGATGCTGGAGCAAATGGCGGGCCTGCGCAAGCAGATGCGGAACGCGCGCACCGAGCAGACGGATGCCGGAGTCGCCAGCGCCTTGGAGCTGATCCGCGCCGAGACGCGGCTGGCGATGCTCGATTCGGAGATCCACGAGAAACAGACCGCGCGGCAGCAGATCGTTCGGCGCATCGCGGTCTTGGCAGGCGTGCCGGCGGAGCAGGTGCGGTTGCGCCCCCCGGATTTTGACCGGCAGGTGGATTCTGCCTACCTCGACGCAGCGGTGTTGACTGATCTGGCGTTTCTGCGGCGGCCCGACTTGCAGCGGGCGCTTCACCAAAAGGATGCGGCCGAGCACGGTCTCAAGGCGGCGCAGGCGGGACAGATTCCTTGGTTCGAATATGTGGACGGCGTTTACGAAGGCGAGACGGCCCATACCTCTTCGAGCGAGGCGGCCCAGAAGCACCAGGATATGACCGAGTGGCAGGCGCGCGTCGCGGTGACGCTGCCGGTCTTCAGCTGGTTGGGCGACGAGGTCCGCTTGAACCGGGCACAGTTGGCTGCGGCAGAGGAGCGCGTGCAGGGGCTCTACGACAAGATCCGCAGAGAGGTCGACGGCGTGCTGGAGGATTATCGGATCGTTCGTGCCGAACGCGACCGGGTCGCCGCCGAAAACAAACGGTTGCGCGAAACGATGACGGCTCGGATCGACGCGCTGGCGGACGAAGCGACGGTTCGGCGCGAGGATGTTTTTGCGGCGCGCGAGGAGTTGATCGGATATATGCGGGTCTGTATGAAAGCGGAGCGCGAATGCCTGCGGCTGACGCAGTATTTGGAGACGGTGAGCGGCGGCTCGTTGGCTTCCGCGCGGTAGGTTGCGAGGAGGCTTGGTATGACGGCAACAAAGTTGGTTGTGGCGGCTGCGGCCGTTCTGACGTGTGTGTGTGCGCGGGCCGCCTTAGTCATCAACGAGGTGTGCTACGACAACTCGACCGTTGCCGATGAGACTGGCAACAAGACCTCGGACTGGATTGAGCTGTATAACTCCGGCCCAGCGGCCATCAACGTGAATGGGTATGGCCTGGGCGACTCCAATCCGTATGATGAGACCAAAGGCGTCCGGCTGCCGAACTATACAATTCCTGCCGGAGGCTTCCTCGTGGTGTTCGCCAACAGCGAGATACCTGACCGTACGGCGTGGACAAACGCTCCCAGTGTCGCCCTGATTCCTGCCAACTCGACATGGCGCTACTATTCGTCTGCCAGTGCGCCGGTTGCCATTTGGAAGACGAACTCCTTCAACGATGCATCGTGGGCCACGGGGATGTCGCCGCTGGGCTACAACGACTCCAAGTTGAACATGGACTGTGCGACGGTGCTGGGATATGGCGGCAACCCTTCGGCGCGCTACATTACGGCGTATTTCCGCAAAACATTCAAAGTGCTCGATCCGTCCGTGGTGACTGGACTTGTGGTGAACGCGCGCGTCAATGACGGCATGGTGGTCTATCTGAACGGCAGAGAGGTGTTGAGGAGCAACCTGCCGAGCGACGCGGTCACGAACGCAACGTTGGCATCGATGCCCCTGCCCTCCACGCTGTGGACTTCTGCCCTGCTGGCAACGAACGGCCTGATCCAAGGCACCAACGTGGTGGCCGTGGAGGTGCATCAGGCTTCGAGCTCGAGTTCGGATTTGATCATGGACATGAGCCTGACGGCGCTAGTCAACGCGCAGGTGCCGATCGTTCACGGCCAGTTTGGGTTGACGAAAACGGGCGAGAATGTGCATCTTTTCAACGCCTCGCTCGCGCGCATCCAGAAATTCGCGATGCCAGCGACTGAGCCGGGCTTGAACAAGTCCTATGGTGCAGACCCCGACGGCAGCACCGCGTCCTTCAGAGTGTACGACAAGCCGACTCCGGGCAGTGCCAATGGCACCGCGCTCTCTGAGGTTCTGACGGCGGAGAAGCCGACGTTTTCAAAGGCCCCCGGCGTGTACGCGTCAAACCAGAGCGTGACGCTCAGCACGGCGACAGTCGGATACAAGATTCTCTACTCTTTGGACGGCTCGGATCCGCGCGACTCGTCGCTCTTTCTCTACAGCGGAGGCGCGGTGACGGTCAGCAACCTGCCGCCGGCGGCTTCCGGCATCGCCTGGATCCGCACGAATCCCGTGGAAATCACGAACGGCGTGCCGACGGCCGCTTGGTTGCCTCCCGTTGGCGGCGTCTCTCAGGCCATGGTGTTGCGGGCCGTCGCGGTTTCAGCCGACGGCAAGTACTGTTCGCCCGAAGCGCGCGGCACCTATTTTGTCGGATCGGCGTTTACAAATCGCGCCTTGCCTCTCGTCTCAATCATCGGGAACACAAACAGCCTGTTTGGCTTCACCTCCGGCATTTATGTTCCTGGAAAACTCTACGCTGATTCTCCGGAAGGATACGGGCCGAACAAATGGGGCAAGCCCCATGCCAACTACCATCAGGACAGCGACACGGAGGAGTGGGAGCGTCCGATGTACGTGGAGCTGTTCGAAACATCACAGGTCACCGCCTCCGTATCGCAACTGCTGGGCACGACCATGTATGGCGGCGGCACCCGCGCGATTCCGCAGAAGACTCTCTACTTTTTGGCACGGCAGACCGAGTATGGAAACGAGTACGTGAATGACAAGCTCTTCCCGAACGAGACCGCCAGTGCCTACAAGCGCTTTCTGCTGCGCAACAGCGGCAACGATTGGTATGGGCCGGACAATGACGGTCTGGCCACGATGATGAAGGACGGCACCTTCGAAGAAATTGTGAGGGGCCTGAACCAGTCGGTGATGGCGTACCGCCCGACGATCACCTTCATCAACGGCGAGTATTGGGGCATCCACAATCTCCGCGAAAGCTACGACAAATACTACCTGGCTACGCGCTACGGCCTGGATCCGGACAACGCCGATATCCTGATGCATGCAACGGATCCGCTCGACAACGATAAAATCGTGATTACACGCATCAGCGGCGATAAAAACGCAGACGAAGATTACGGGGCAATGCTCGACTGGATCCAGACAAATACGCTCAGCCTTGCCGCCAATTATCAGCGGATACAGACGCAGATTGACGTGACCAACTACACCGACTATGTCATCACGGAGTCGTTCTTCGCGAACACCGACTGGCCCGGAAACAACTGCGACTTCTGGCGGGCGCATACCAACCAAGTTGCAGCGTGCGGAAAATATGGGGATATGCGCTGGCGCTGGATGCTTTACGACTTGGACCTTTCGGGGCAGAATGGCGCAAACTACAACATGTTCGAGTATTTGTCGGGAAGCAAGATGACGGGCAGAAAAGAGCCCGGTTTCTTGATCAATTCCCTGTGGCAGAACATGGAATATCGCAACTTGTTTGTCACGCGCTACGCGAATCTGCTCAACACCACGTTCAGGGCCGAGCGCATGGCAGGGATCATTGCGCGAAATGCCGATGCGATTGCGCCTGAGATTGAAACCCACTTCCGCCGCTGGGGCCGCACCTATACGCAGGACCAATGGAGGCTGGCGGTGACCAATGCACTGGTGCAGTTCTCGGCCACGCGCCAAACGGTCTCCTGGTCTCATTTGAACGGCTTTTTCGACCTCGGCGGAGTCGGTTCTCTCACGGTGCGGAACAGCGACTCCAGCGGTGCAGGTGGGCATTTCATCGTCAACGGCGTCGTGATCGACACCTCGACCGAAGGCGTCACCAACCGCGCGGCGTGGACGGGCACGTATTTCAGCAGCTTGCCGGTGCCGGTGCAGGCTGTGCCGGAGACTGGATATGTGTTTGTCGGCTGGGAGGGAATGTCTGGCGCAGGCGCGGCGCTGAGCCTTTTTGTGACGGCTGAGCCTCAGACTCTGGTGGCGCGGTTTCTGCCCGAGGGCTCGGTGGGGTGTACGGCAATGTTTGACGCCGGAGACGGCGCTGTCAATCCGACGAGCAAGTACGTGACCGTGGGTGCGGCCTACGGAGCGCTGCCAATTCCTACTCGCACCGGGCATACGTTCGGCGGCTGGTGGACGTCTGCCGGCGGCGCGGGTGCGCAAGTCACTGCCGACACGACAGTGACCGAGTTGACGGACCATACGCTGTATGCGAAGTGGGCGCTTGCCGTCTACACGGTCACGTTCGATGCGCAGGGCGGCACGGCGGATCCCGCCAGCAAGAGCGTGACTTACAGTTCGACCTACGGCACGTTGCCGATATCCACGCGCAGCGGGTATGCCTTCGGCGGCTGGTGGACGGCAGTCAGCGGCGCAGGCACGCAAGTCACGGACGCCACGGCGGTGGATATCACAGCAGACCAAACCGTGTTCGCGAAGTGGACCGCCAACAGCTATGCGGTCACGTTCGACGCGCAAGGCGGCACGGTGGATCCCGCCAGCAAGAGCGTGACCTTCGGCGCAGCCTACGGCACGCTGCCGACTCCTTCACGCAGCGGATACGCGTTCGGAGGGTGGTGGACGTCTCCTGGCGGCGCGGGGACGCAGGTCATCGACGTCACAACGGTAACGGTGGCGTCTGATCAGACGGTTTACTCGAAATGGACGGCCAATAGCTATACGGTGACGTTCGATGCGGAGGGCGGCACGGTGAGTCCCGCCAGCAAGCGTGCGACTTTCGGTTCTGCCTACGGTTCGTTGCCGACGCCGATACGTGACGGATACACCTTTGGTGGTTGGTGGACGGGAGCGGAGGGCTCGGGTACGCAAATCACCGGCGCGACGGCGATGGCGACGGCCTCGGATCATTCGCTCTACGCAAAGTGGGCCGCGGTGGATAAAGGCTTTGCTGTTCGGACGATCGCCGGCACCACGGTTTCAATTGCTGTGACGCCTGCGGCTGGGACGGTCACGTGGAGATATGAGGAGGCCCTTCCGGACGGACTCACGCCTTTGGGCCTTGCGGGGTCGAATGCGTTCTGGAACGCGGCATCGCGCACGATCACATGGGGCGGTACGGGCGCGGCTGTGGCGACGCTGAACTTCGGCGTGTCCGGCGGGCGTGGCGCCTACGCGCTGGTCGGCACGGCGATATTCGACGAAGTGGGCAGTGCAGTTTTGGGCGACAGCGTTGTTCGCATCGAAGAGACGCCTCTTTGGACCGGCTGGCGCTATCCTCGGGCCGATCAAGCCGGATTGGCGTTCTCGGCTGAATACACAACCGTGCCGGTGACGACCAATCTGGCGAGTAAGTTCACCCTCGCCGGGGTGTCTGGAACGATCCTGACAGGCGACGTAGACGGCGACGGGGCGCTGGAACTCGTGGCGACGGCAGGCAGTGAGCTGCGACTGTATCGGGGCGATGGTACGTTGAAGCGGACGATCGCGTTGCCGCAGGCCTGTTTTGCGGCGATGCTGGAGGACGTAGACGGCGACGGGGTTCTCGATATCGGGCTAGGCAGTAGCGGCACCGGATTTTCGGCCTATTTCTACAAAGGAGACGGGACCCTGCTTAAGACGTTTGCGGGGCAACACGCGGGCGGTTCAGATGTGACGATCATGCCGATCGGGCTGGTTGGGCCCAGCGTGCTGATGGGCTATAACGGCGGAACCGCTTGGACGCCCCGCGGCGTGGCGGCGTTCGACTATGCGAGCACGGCTGAAAGCTGGTACTACCAGGTCGGCCCGTCGAACGGCATGGCCTTTTCAGTGGGCGATCTGGACGGGGATGGGTTGATCGACATCACGATGCGCTCGGCTTCTTCAAACAAGGGAGCGAGCGGCAACGGAACGACCGACGGCGATATGTATCTGGTCGCGGTTGACGAGAACGGGGCAAAGAAGCTGTCGCAGAAGTACCCCGCACCGGGCGATGGCGTTGCGGATCATCTTTTCGCCGATTTGAACAAGGACGGCGTCTGCGAGATTCTCGGCTTCGAGGGGCATGACGCGGTCACCAACAAGGGCCTGTCAAAAATCCAAGTGTACGGTACCAACGGTGTTGTGCAGCACACATTCAACGGTGCGTCCAACGCGGGGTGGGCGTTTGCGGTGGGCGACGTTGCCGGTGATGGCGGTCTCGAAGTCGTGGCGACGAGTACATCGGGAGAGAAGACCAGTCTTCTGGACGGGTCGCTGAACAAGCTGCTTGAAAAGAGCGGCGTCGGGTACGTGAAGCTGATCTGCGATCTGACGGGCGACGGCACGCCGGAGATCGTGACGCTCTCCGACAAGGGGCTGCTGCGGATTCTTGACGCCCATTTGACTGTGCTGGCTTCGGTTCAGGCAGGAACCTCCCAGGGCAAGGTGATTGCCAGCGATATCGATGGCGACGGCGTTGTCGAAATCATCTGTCTGACCGACAAGGTCTACGTGTTCGCCTTCCGGAAACTGGCGCTGCCTAAAGTCAACACCTTCGCCCTAGACGCGGGCAAGGCCTCCACCGCCGACCGGGTGTTGACCTTGAACAATGCGTGCTCAAATGCGCCGACGTATTACATGGCCAGCGAATCTCCGACGTTCGATGGTGCGGGGTGGCATGCCTATGCAACGGCGCCAACGTTCAGGCTCTCAGACGGAATTGGCGACAAGACGGTCTATTTCAAGGTTAAGAACCAGGCGGGCGAGTCGGCTGTTGTCAGCGACATGATCACCCAGCCGAAGGCAGCCCCAGCGGTGACACGCTTCGCCATCAATGCGGGTGCGGCGGGTACCAACGGACGGACCGTCACGCTCGACAACGACTGCACCGGTGTCCCGTCTGAGTATCAGGCGGGCACGAATTCAACGTTCAACGGCGGTGCCGCGGCGTGGATGCCTTATGGGCTTGCGCCGACGTTTGACCTGCCTGCCGGTAAAGGAACGAAGACGGTCTACTTCCGCGTCCGCAACAGCCTCGGGGTTTCGGCCGTCAAGAGCGACGCGATTACTCTGGATGAAAGCGCGATACAAGTCACCGCCGTTGCTGATCCGGCGGAGGGCGGTTCTGTGACATCGTCAGGGGCGCTGCTCTATGCGGGCAAGACGCTGTCCCTGACGGCGAAAGCAGCGGCGGGGTGGGTGTTCGCCGGCTGGGACAACGGAAGCTTGGCCTTGGTTCGCCAAGTGACTGTTGCCGACGACGGGAACGGGGATGGCCTGATCAGTTCGACCGCTTCTTTCAAGCCGCTTTCCGAGATTGCGCTGCCGGAAGTTTCAAACCCTGGCGCCCTCTCCGCCATGGTGGGCGTGGCCTTCGGATTGTCTCTGAACGTGACGTCTGAGTGCTTGCCGACAGTGACAGTCGTGGGCTTGCCGGCTGGGCTTACGTACAAGGCCAACAGCTTGAGTATCGGAGGCGTTCCGACTAAGGCCGGGACAAACACGGTGACCCTTACGGTGTCGAACGCGAAGGGCGCGGCGGTGCCGCAGGTCTTTACCCTCACAGTCACGGCATTGCCTGTCTGGGCGCAGGGGACGTTCAACGGAGCGGCTGGGACGGATGTGCTGGGGTCGGGCAACGCGTCCATGAGCGTGACGGCGCTGGGCGTTGTGTCCGGCAAACTGGCGCTGAAGGGGACTAACTATACGTTCAGCGCGGCGTCGTACGCCTCGCGCGACGAGCGTGGCTCTTTCTGGCTGACGAGTACGGCCAAGGTCGGCGTGGTTGCGTTCCCTCTGTCCATTGCGGTGAGCGTGCCCAAGCCTGCCGGTTCTGAAGTGAGTGTGCCGGAGACACTGAGCAAGGCGACGGGAGGTCTGAATGGGGACGGCTGGCTCACCCTGTATCGCAACGTCTGGAAGGATACGGGCATGGCGGCGGTGGCCACGAATTATACGGGTTACTACACGGCGACGCTGCCTGGCGGCGACGGATACGGCAGCGGGTATTTGGCGTTCACAGTGGACACTGCCGGCGGCGTGAAGACCGCTGGCAAACTGGCGGATGGCACGGTGGTGTCGCTGAGCGGAACGCTCGTGTTGGACGAGGCTGGGCGTATCTGGACGGTGGTCTCCACGGCACCGACAGCTTATAGAGGTGGCGGCCTCTTCGGCGTGGCGGAGTGGGTCAAGCCGGACGGCGGGCTGCCGGTCATGAGGCCGCTGGACGAACCCTTCGGATGGACAAGCCTGAACCCGCAGGCGACGGGGGACTATGAGGCAGGCGGTTTCTACCGGGAGCTCGGACTGTCAGGCGGATGGTACGGCAAGCTGGGCAATCTGTATGACTACTACCGCAATATGGCCTTGTCGGTCGGCACGGATGAGAGTGCTCCGGCGCCCAAACTGTGGGTGGGCACCAACTCCTACGACTCGGTCTGGTGGAGTCCGGATGGCCTTGCGCTGACGGTGGTGACGAATACGCTTGGCGTTATGACCGGCCTTTCGGCGCCGAAGGTGGGGGTGCCGCAAGCGAAGTTGGGCGGCGGCTATGAATACGGGGGCGGAACAAACACGGTGGGGCTGACGATCTCCCTGACGCGTGCGACGGGCCTATTTACGGGGTCTTTCAAGGCGTGGTTCGACGCTGTCGCTGCGCATACGTCCAAGTCCATATCGTACACCGGCATCCTCACGCCTGTAAGGGAGACGGGTGACGCAGAGGGCCGCGGCTTTTTCCTGTGGGCAAACACGGGTGCGACCCAAAATGAGGCGGGAAAGACGGTGACGTACCCGTACAATGAGTCGTACGACTTCCTGCTGCTGAACAATTGAGCGAAAAAGAGGCGCAAAGGCGGGGTGTTTGCTTGCCGCCGAAACTGCGTTTGGATGAGGCCGGCGCGCGTATTACGCGATCCGGCCTCACGCGTTTCCGGCGCGTTTCTCTCGCCCCCGAAATATTTTCAAATTCCCGGTTGACGCGGCGGGGGCGGTCTGGTAATCTTCACGGCTCATTCAGGGCACACCCGGGCGGCTAAGACGGGGCGGGACCTGAGCGGCCGGCCGGAAAAAACTTCAAGTTTCTTTCGGACGGGGGTTGACACGGCGGGTGAGAATCTGCTAAAGTCCCAACCCGCGCCGAGAACGGTGGAAGCCTGAAGGCGGCGCGGAAAACTTGCTCTCTGACATCCGAAGCTCAAGCGCAGAACCGAAGGATCACGATCCGGAGGGGATGCGGAAAGACAGAAACTTGTGCTAGCAATTTGAACCGAACTAAACACGCCCGTGCGGCTTCGGCCGGACGGCGCGTGTGGAATTTTTCTTGAGAGTTTGATTCTGGCTCAGAACGAACGCTGGCAGCGTGGATTAGGCATGCAAGTCGAACGGCGGCGGGGTTGTAGCAATACAGACCCGCCGTAGTGGCGGAAGGGCGAGGAACGCATGGGCAACCTGTCCCGAGGGTGGGGATAACGCCGCGAAAGCGGCGCTAATACCGAATGTGGCGTACGGTCCGCATGGACTGTCCGGCAAAGGCGGGGACCGCAAGGCCCGCCCCCTGGGGAGGGGCCCGTGTGCCATCAGCTTGTTGGCGGGGTAACGGCCCACCAAGGCTTACGGCTAGCTGGTCTGAGAGGACGACCAGCCGCACTGGGACTGAGACACTGCCCAGACTCCTACGGGAGGCTGCAGTCGAGGATCATTCGCAATGGGCGAAAGCCTGACGATGCGACGCTGCGTGGAGGATGAAGGCCTTCGGGTTGTAAACTCCTGTCATGAGGGAAGAGGGAAGCGCGGGTAACATCCGCGTGACTTGACGGTACCTCAAGAGGAAGCCACGGCTAACTCTGTGCCAGCAGCCGCGGTAATACAGAGGTGGCGAGCGTTGTTCGGATTTACTGGGCGTAAAGGGCGCGTAGGCTGCGATGTGTGTCGGGTGTGAAATCCCAGGGCCCAACCCTGGAAGTGCGCCCGAAACTGCATCGCTCGAGTGCGGGAGGGGAGATCGGAATGCAGGGTGTAGCGGTGAAATGCGTTGATATCCTGCAGAACACCGGTGGCGAAGGCGGATCTCTGGAACGCAACTGACGCTGAGGCGCGAAAGTCGGGGGAGCAAACAGGATTAGATACCCTGGTAGTCCCGACCTTAAACGGTGCACACTTGGGGTGGGGGGATTTCACCCCCCCCGTCCCGTAGCTAACGCGTTAAGTGTGCCGCCTGGGGAGTACGGCCGCAAGGTTAAAACTCAAAGAAATTGACGGGGGCCCGCACAAGCAGAGGAGCATGTGGCTTAATTCGATGCAACGCGAAGAACCTTACCCAGGTTTGACATGTGACTGCACGGCCGATGAAAGTCGGCCTCCTTCGAGGGTGTCACACAGGTGCTGCATGGCTGTCGTCAGTTCGTGCCGTGAGGTGTTTGGTTAAGTCCAGCAACGAACGCAACCCCTGTGTCCAGTTGCCAGCGCGTAATGGCGGGAACTCTGGACAGACTGCCCGTTCACACGGGAGGAAGGTGGGGACGACGTCAAGTCAGTATGGCCCTTACATCTGGGGCTGCACACGTGCTACAATGGCCGGTACAAAGGGAAGCGATGCCGCAAGGCCCAGCCAATCCCCAAAACCGGCCCCAGTTCAGATTGGGGTCTGCAACCCGACCCCATGAAGTCGGATTTGCTAGTAACGGCGCATCAGCTACGGCGCCGTGAATACGTTCCCGGGCCTTGTACACACCGCCCGTCACATCATGAAAGCCGTCTGCACCCGAAGCCGGCGCACCTACCCGCAAGGGGGGGAGCCGTCTAAGGTGTGGGTGGTGATTGGGATGAAGTCGTAACAAGGTAACCGTTGGGGAACCAGCGGTTGGATCACCTCCTTTCTAAGGAGCAGCCCGGCAGCAATGCCGCGGCGATGGTGAAACGCCCCTCGTGGGCGGGAAGAGCGGCGACGCCTTCCACATCAATCCTGCCAGCACAAGAATATGTCTTCCGCATCCCTTCCGGACCGCGAGAGCGGTCCGATCAGCGCTTGAGCGCGCGTCGAGATAGACGTCCCCCCGGGGGCATAGCTCAGTTGGTAGAGCGCCAGCTTTGCAAGCTGGATGCCGCCGGTTCGAACCCGGCTGCCTCCACCACTCTGCGAAAGCGGGCGGGGGGCATCGCGGCGGAGAGGGCGTGTAGCTCAGTTGGTTAGAGCGCGTCCCTGATAAGGACGAGGTCCCTGGTTCGACTCCAGGCACGCCCACCAATCCCTGAGAGTCTCGGCGCACAGTCGGATTTCCCCGCTTCGGCGGGGTAGCTCTTTGACAACTGCATAGTCTGGGAAGAAGAATTGCAACGTAACGAGATGGCGAGGGTTTCGATCTTCGGCCAAGCGTATACGGGCACACGATGGATGCCTTGGCATCACGAGGCGACGAAGGACGCGGTAAGCTGCGATAAGCTACGGGGAGCGGCAAGCACGCTTTGATCCGTAGGTTTCCGAATGGGGCAACCCCGCACCCGTCATGGGGTGCGATCTCCGGCTGAATACATAGGCCGGCGAGGCGACACCGGGGGAAGTGAAACATCTCAGTACCCCGAGGAGAAGAAATCAACAGAGACTGCGCAAGTAGTGGCGAGCGAACGCGCACGAGCCCAAACCAGGAGGTTTACCTTCTGGGGTTGCGGGACCGCGGCGTGGCATGTGAACGGTTAGGTGAACGGTCTGGAAAGTCCGGCGGCACAGGGTGAAAGCCCCGTAACCGAAAGCCCAACACAGCCTAGCGGGATCCCAAGTAAGGCGGGACACGTGAAACCCTGTCTGAATCCGGGGGGCCCACCCTCCAAGGCTAAGTACTCCGTGATGACCGATAGTGAACAAGTACCGCGAGGGAAAGGTGAAAAGAACCCCTTTTAGGGGAGTGAAAGAGACCTGAAATCGTGTGCCCACAAGCTATGGAAGCATCGCAAGATGTGACCGTTTGCCTTTTGCATAATGAGTCCGCGAGTCACCCTGTGTGGCAAGGTTAACCGAAAGGGGAGCCGCAGCGAAAGCGAGTCCGAAATGGGCGTCAAGTCGCACGGGGTGGACCCGAAGCCCGAGTGAGCTACTCTTGAGCAGGCTGAAGCCTCCGTAACAGGAGGTGGAGGGCCGAACCTGTGTCCGTTGAAAAGGGCTAGGATGACTTGAGAGTTGGAGCGAAAGACTTATCAAACCGGGTGATAGCTGGTTCTCCTCGAAATGCCTTTAGGGGCAGCCTCCGATAACGCACCGCGCGGGGGTAGAGCACTGATTGGTCTAGGGCCCCTGCCGGGGTACCGAAGCCTGTCAAACTCCGAATACCGCGCGCGTCAGTCGGGGAGTGAGACTGTGGGGGCTAAGCTTCATAGTCGAAAGGGAAACAGCCCAGACCGCCGAATAAGGCCCCAAAACACGGTTAAGTCACTAAGGATGTGGGGTTTCGTTGACAGCCAGGATGTTGGCTTAGAGGCAGCCACCATTTAAACAGTGCGTAACAGCTGACTGGTCGAGAGATCCCGCGCCGAAAATGATCGGGAGTCAAACCGTGTGCCGAATTCGCGGATCGAGAGATGGTAGAGGAGCGTTGTACGACGGGACGAAGCCGTGCGCGGAAGCGGCGGTGGACTTCGTACAAGTGATTATGCGGACATGAGTAACGAAAAACCGGGTGAGAATCCCGGTCGCCGGAATCCCAAGGTTTCCCGGGGCAGGTTCGTCCGCCCGGGGTTAGCCGGTACCTAAGTCGAGGCCGAGAGGCGTAGACGATGGACTGAAGGTTAATATTCCTTCGCTTCCGGCAAGAGTCTGACCGATGGGGAGCGCGGAAAGCTAAGAGGGAGGGCTGATGGACGCCCTTTTGAGTGCGTAGGGCTGCGTGCAGGCAAATCCGCACGCTACACGCCTGAAACATGGTCGAGCGGGGTGGCGACACCCTGCGAGCCTCCTATGCTCTGCCGCCGAGAAAAACCCCTAGGGATCGAGCCGGGAACCGTACCTAAACCGACACAGGTGGGAGGGTACCAGTATACCAAGGCGCGCGAGAGAAACCTCGTTAAGGAACTCGGCAATCTAGCCCCGTAACTTCGGGAGAAGGGGTCCCCCGCGAGGGGGCGCAGTAAATGGGCCCATGCGACTGTTTAACAAAAACACAGCACTCTGCAAACACGTAAGTGGACGTATAGAGTGTGACACGTGACCAATGCGGAAAGGTCAAGGTGAGGGGTCAGCCGCAAGGCGAAGCTCCGAGCCAAAGCCCCCGTGAATGTCGGCCGTAACTATAACGGTCCTAAGGTAGCGAAATTCCTTGTCGGGTAAGTTCCGACCTGCACGAATCGTGTAACGATATGGGCGCTGTCTCAACGAGGATCTCGGTGAAGTTGTAATGCCGGTGAAAATGCCGGATTCCCGCAGAAGGACGGAAAGACCCTGTGAACCTTTACTGTAATCTGGTACTGGATACTGGTCACTTATGTGTAGCATAGCCGGGAGCCTTGGAAGCGACCTCGTCAGGGGTTGCGGAGGCGCCAGTGAAATACCGGTCTTAAGTGGGCGGTCTTCTAACCGCGAGCCGTTAACCGGCCGCGGGACAATGCCAGAGGGTCAGTTTGACTGGGGCGGTTTCCTCCCAAACAGTAACGGAGGAGTTCGAAGGTACACTCAGCACGGTCGGCAATCGTGCGTCGAGCGCAAGGGTAGAAGTGTGCTTAACTGCGAGAGGGACACCTCGAGCAGATGCGAAAGCAGGACCTAGTGATCCGGCGGTGGCTAGTGGTAGCGCCGTCGCTCAACGGATAAAAGGTACTCCGGGGATAACAGGCTGATCGCTGCCGAGAGTTCACATCGACGCAGCGGTTTGGCACCTCGATGTCGGCTCATCGCATCCTGGGGCTGGAGAAGGTCCCAAGGGTTTGGCTGTTCGCCAATTAAAGCGGTACGCGAGCTGGGTTCAGAACGTCGTGAGACAGTTCGGTCCTTATCCTCTGTGGGCGCAGGAGAATTGATGGGAACATTCCCTAGTACGAGAGGACCGGGAATGACTGACCTATGGTGTTCCGGTTGTCACGCCAGTGGCATCGCCGGGTAGCTACGTCGGGAAAGGATAAGCGCTGAAAGCATCTAAGCGCCAAGCCTCCCCAAAGACAAGTTCTCCCACCCGAAAGGGTCTGAAGGCCGGTCGTAGACTACGACCTCGATAGGGCGGGCGTGCAAGTCCAGCAATGGGCTCAGCGGACCGCTACTAATCAGCCGTGCGGCTTGGCCGTTTTTAGACGAAAACTTCATTTGAAGGTCCGGACGGTCGACGCCGTCGCCCTCGAGTGACAATGCGATTTTGATTCCCAGACTGTGCACTGTTTATTTTCCGGACTTGTCCGGAGCCGGGTTTTCCCGGTGGCCATGGAGGGGAGGCAACACCCGTTCCCATTCCGAACACGGAAGTGAAGGGCCCCATCGCCGAGGGTACTGCAGGACGCGCCTGTGGGAGAGTAGGACGCCGCCGGGTTTTTTGAGGGCCGCAGACCGAAAGGTTTGCGGCCCTCTTCTTTTTTTCCGGAATGCGCTTGTCGCCGGCAAACGTCTAATCTAAACTTGCGCCCGAATCAACGTGAGGCCGGTGGCCCCATCAACATCATAATTCGGGTATAAAGAATGACTAACTTGTCTAGCACCAGTCGCCGCAACATGCTCAAACTTCTGGCCGCATCGACGGCCGCACCTCTTATTCTTCCGGGCCGTTTGTTCGGCGCGGATGCGCCTTCGAACAAAATCACGCTGGGTTGCATCGGCGTCGGGTGGCAGGGTGGCGGCAACCTGAGCGCCTTTCTGGGTCAGGATGCCTGCCGGGTCGTGGCCATCTGCGACGTGGACGAGTCGCATCTTAAGGAAGCAGTCGACAAAGTCAACAAGCGCTACGGGAATCAGGACTGCAAAAGCTACAAAGATTTCCGCGAATTGCTGGCGCGCAAAGACATCGACGCGGTCTGCATCAGCACGCCTGACCACTGGCACTCGATCATCGCCATTGCCGCCGCCAACGCGGGCAAGGATATCTTTTGCGAAAAACCGCTTTCGCATACGCTGAACGAAGGTATCGCCATGGTCCGCGCCGTGCAGCAGAATAAGCGTATCTGGCAGACCGGGTCTTGGCAGCGTAGCGAGGGGCTTTTCCGCTGGGCCGTTCAACTGGTTCAAAACGGGTATGTCGGAAAGATATCGCGCGTCGAGGTCGGCCTGCCGTCTGGGCATTCCGATTTCGGGAAGACCGGAAAGGATCTGCCGAACGGCCCGGTGCCCGCCGGCGTGGATTTCGATTTCTGGACTGGCCCCGCCCAGATGATGCCATTCAACCCCTGCCGCTTTCACAAGAATTGGCGCTGGAACTACAACACCGGCGGTGGGCAGCTCATGGATTGGATCGGACACCATTGTGACATCGCGCACTGGGGACTCGCGAACCCGAAGTTCGGCTGCGGTCCCGATGACGCGGTCGGTCCGCTCGAACTGTCGGCCACGGCCGAGTTCCCTGCCAAAGACGCTGTTTGGAATACGGCAACGAAATATCGCATTGAATGCAAATATCCCAACGATGTCGATGTCGTGATCGCCGGCGGCTATGGAGAAATTCAAGGCGGTGCAAAATGGATCGGCCCCAATGGTTGGGTCAGGGTCACTCGCGGCACCATCGAAGCATCCAATAAACAGTGGATTCGCGATATTCAGGATCGCGAGAAGAAGGGCGACCTTGAAATCGCCCTGTACAAGAGCCCTGGGCACCAGAGGGAATTTCTCGATTCGGTCAAGTCGCGCAAGCGCACCCTCACGCCGGTTGAGATCGCCCACCGCTCCCAGACCCCAGGCCATCTCGGCTATATCGCTTCCGTTGTCGGGCGCAAGCTGAAATGGGACGCCGCTAAGGAAGTGATCGTGGGTGATGAAGAAGCCAGCAAGCTGCTCACCAAAAAAATGCGCGACCCCTGGCACATTTAATCGCCGGTGCGCCTGTTCTTCGCCAGCGTCTCAGTTTTGGCGGCGGGCTAATTGGTCCGCGAGTATACGGTTCCCGGAAAAAGGCACACAGACAACAATGTCTGTGTGCCTTTTTTTAAACAGAGACGGAATTCGTAAATTGACGTCAGACAATGAAAACCAATGTGCGGTGTGTGCTGGTGCCAGAGAAGGGACTCGAACCCTTACGACGGTTTAACCCGTCTGCGGATTTTAAGTCCGCTGTGTCTGCCATTTCACCACTCTGGCAAGAATGAGGAAAATATAATAGCTGGAAGCGACTCTGCGGGCAAGCGCAAGCTGTCCCGACCTCGATTTAAAACAGTGTGGCGAACCAAGAAAGATGTGCTACAGTTATTCCGTTCTCCGAAGCCGGACCCTTCGGGGATCAATCGCTTCCAGGCTCGTGCACACGAAAGGAGACCGTTATGCAATCGCTGCATCACTGTTGTTCGTTTGGACCGATGATTTGCGACGTCTCACTTGTTCTCGGTTCAATCTTGGTCATCGCTGTCCTCATGATTTGGATGAAATTAAGCCGCTTGCTTGGCAGTATGCATGCGGACCTGACGGCCCTGCGCGAAAGCATTGACCGTCTGGCTGGCGTGTCGGCGCCGGCAGATGAGGTTGCCGTGCCGGGGGAAGTTCCCGAAGCAGAAAGTTCCGCAGTACCGTCGGAGCCTGAAATGATCGGGTTCTCCTGCCCCGAGTGCGGCAAGTTCTTCGAGGGGCCTGCTACGTTGGCCGGGACAGCCTATAAGTGTCCCGAATGCCACGTCGATTTCCACATTCACTGAGTGGACTGTCGAATCTCAGGAACACGTGGCAAGGTCAAGTCGTGCCGGCTGGATCGCGCTGTTTCTTTCCGATGAAAAGGCGCTCGGGCGAGTCGCCTTGGCGCTGCAGTCACCTCCATTCTTTGTGAAGAGGATCAAGCAACTGACGCTACGCACCACGCGGACATTCAGTGTCTTGGCGACTTCGATGGTTTTTCAAACCAACATCGACTTCCGTCCTCCTATCCAGTATAGTCAAACCACTTTTTTTGAGGAGTGCGTATGTCTGTTTCTGTTGGTTTTATCAGTCTTGGGTGTTCAAAAAACCTGGTTGATTCGCAGGTGATGGCTGGATATCTCAAGGCCGGACACATTGAGCTTGCGGCTTCTCCTGAAACAGCAGATGTGATTCTTGTGAACACCTGCTCGTTCATCGAAGCTGCACGTGAGGAGGCGGCTGAGGCGATTCTGAGTGCCTGCGCGCACAAGGCAGATGGTAACTGTCGGGCGGTGATCGTCACGGGGTGCATGGTGCAACGATACCGGCGCCGGCTAGAGAAGGCTTTTCCTGATGTGGATGCGTTTCTCGGAATCGACGAGTTGGCGCGGATCGGCGAGGTTGTGACATGTGTGGCCAAGGGTAAGCGTTGCGGCGTGATCGCGGGAGAGGGCGATGCGGTCAAGGTCTACAATCCGACGTACCCCACACTGCTCTTCACCGGCGGGCCCTTCGCTTATCTCAAGATCGCGGACGGGTGCGACCACCGGTGTGCCTACTGCGCGATTCCCAATATCCGTGGGCATTTTCGGTCGCGTGTTATGGAGGACATCGTCTCTGAGGCCGCGGGCATGGTGCGTGCGGGGGTGAAAGAGATCAACTTGATTTCTCAGGACTCGCTCTTGTATGGCGCAGATCATTCGGGCAAGCCGCGTATCGCCGAATTGATGCGCCGCATCGACGACTTGGATGGCGATTTCCGTTTCCGACTGCTGTACGGTTATCCGGCGGGAGTTACGGACGATGTCTTGGAGGCGCTGAATACGGCGCGGCATGTCTGCAAGTACTTGGACCTGCCGATCCAGCACAGCCACCCCGCGATTCTAAAGGCGATGAACCGTGCGCCGGCCGTGAAGGCGACGGAGGGCATGGCGGCCCGCCTGCGGCAGGCCGTGCAGGGGCTGGTGCTGCGTACAACTTGTCTGGTCGGGTTTCCAGGGGAGACCGAGGCGCAGTTTGAGCATCTGCTCGCGACCGTGGCGGAATCGAAATTCGACCATCTGGGCGTGTTCGCGTTTTCTCCTGAAGAAGGCACCCCCGCGTTCGATCTTGAGGAAGCCGATCCGGAGGTGGCGGAGGAGCGCTGCCAAAGGCTGATGGCGTTGCAGAAGAAGATCGTCCGCGAACGTGCGAAGTCGCTGACGGGGGCGCGCGATGTGGCGCTGTTGCTGCGGCGAGGCGCTTCAGGAGTGTGGCTCGCGCGGCTGCCGCGTCAGGCTCCTGACGTTGACGGGGAGACGTTCGTGACGGGCGTGACCGAGGCGGCGGAGGTCGGTGACTTTGTGCCGGTTGAGATCACGGGCGGCAAGGGGTACGACCTGGAGGCGCGATTCGAAACAAGAAACTCGAAGCAGGAAGCTCGCAAAGGGTAACGATGATCATTCAGGGATTGAAGGTTGTGTTGGAAGAGGCGGAGTTGGCGGCCAAGGTGCGGGCAGGTTTGAGCACGGTCCAACAGTTGAAGGATCTGACATTCAGCCTGGCGCCGGGCGTCGTTGAGGTGGCCGGAAAGTTTCAGGTCGGCTTCTCCATTCCGTTCAAAACGCAGTGGGCTGTCGAGGTGCTACAGTCAGGCAGCAAACTGGGGGTGAGGCTCGCGCACGTATCGGTCGGCTTTTTTGGAATGAACGCGGAGACTGTGAGCGTCCAGGTGATGGGTGCGCTGGCACAGAAGCTTCAGGGCGTGGCAGGCGTGGTTGTCGAGAGCGATGTGATTATGATTGAACCCGCCGTGTTGTTGGCAAAGAAAGGTGTCCGTTTGGCGGCGCCGCTCAAGCGGGTGGATTTGTTGCAAGGGCGCGTTGAGATCGAGCTGTGACGCGAGTCAGTGCCCGACGAAAAAAGGTGATTGAAGGTTTTGGCGTGATTTTTGCAAGCACAAGAACACGAAGACACCCAGAAGACATATCCAGAGCTTTTTATTCCTTACGTGTCTTTGAGTCTTTGTGCTAACCGGTTTCATTGGGTTCCGGCTATGCCGGGTTAGGTTTTGCGGTCGGAATGGACACGAATTCCTTTTTTCAAGATCTGGCGGTTGTCCTTGTGGCGGTAGGGGCTGTGTCGGCCATTTTCGCCCGACTGGGATGGCCCAAGGTGATCGGCTATATACTGGCGGGGACGGCCATCGGCCGCTATACATTCGGCGGGTCACTCGTCATCAACCAGAGCAGCATCGAGGTGTTAGGGCAGATCGGCGTTGTTTTCCTGATGTTCACGATGGGGCTCGAGTTCAGCGTCCGCAAACTGAGAAAAGTCGGGCATGTGATTTTTCCGACCGCCGTGCTGGATATGGCGGTGATGATGTGGGCTGGTCACTTCGTTGGCACGAAGTTGCTGGGGTGGGGGGCGGTGCAGAGCCTGTTTCTCGGGGCGGCGATTAGCGACTCTGCCACGACACTGCTGGCTAAGACCATCAACGAGATGGGGTGGAGTTCCAGACGGTTCACGAAATACATTTTCGGAATCACCATTTCCGAGGACATTCTCTGTATTGCAGTGATCGCGCTGCTGACTGGACTTGTGAAGTCTGGCTCGATGCATGCTGGCGCGGTGGCGCACAGCATGGGCGCCTTGTTGCTGTTTCTGACGGGGGTGTCGGTGTTCGGGCTGCTGTTGGTTCCGCGCGTGATGAACTGGGTTGCGAAGTTGAAAGACGACGAGTCGCTCTTGTTGACCATGCTGGGCTTCTGCTTCTTGGCGTCTTTTGTCGCGGCCAAGCTGAATTTCAGTCTGGCATTGGGCGCGTTTCTCGTGGGTGTGGTGGGCGCGGAGTCGGAGCCGCTGAAGCGGATTTATCAACAGTGCCTGCCGCTGCGTACGATGTTCAGTGCAATCTTCTTCGTGACGATCGGGTTGCTGATCGACCCGGGGCAGATGCTGTCGCACTGGCAGGCTATACTGGGACTGACACTGGTCGTGGTCGTGGGAAAAAGCCTCAACTGTACCCTGGGGTCGCTGCTGACGGGACTGGACCTTAAGAACGCGATACAGACCGGTATCGGGTTGGCGCAGATCGGCGAATTTGCCTACCTGGTCGCACTGATCGGTGTGAGCATGAAGGCGGTGGACGGCTCACTCTACCAGATCGCGGTTGGTGTGTCGTTTCTGACCACGGTGTTGAATCCTTTTCTGTTGCGGGCGTCTGACCCCTTCGCTGACTGGGTGGAGCGACGGTTGCCGGAGCGCTGGAAGGAGTACCTGGAAACCTACGCGAACTGGGCGGACCGCTTTCTGCATGCCCGCACGACAGGCGACACAGTGACGGCGATCCGGTTCAACCTCGCAATGTTGCTGCTGCAGCTGGCTCTCGTTGCGGTGTTTTTTATTACGGCCGACATGTTGGCGCAGTTGGACTATTCCCAACGCTCATCGCAGATCGAAACAAACAAGAGAATGCTGCTGTGGGGGGCTGCCTGTCTGTTGACGGTGCCCAACGCGATTTTTCTGTTTTTCCGCGCCCGTGCGCTGGGGTGTGCGGTGGCTGATGCGATGATCCCTGCAAAGGTGACGGTGACGACTTGGGCCCAGTCTTTTAGGCGTTTCACCGGCCTGCTGTTCACCGTGGCTGGAGTGGCTGTGCTGTTCTTTGAAACTGCGATGCTGAGCGGAACCATCATGCCGGAACAGGGGTGGGCCAAAGGCTTGATGGGGGTGACGTTCTTATTGGTGGGCGCATTTGGGTGGAAACGTTTCCGCCGCATGGGCGCGGAGTCGCTTCAAACGCTCAAAGGCGTTTTGACGGAAGAGACTGAGACCGATCCGACTGATTCGACGGCGGATCTGTTGGATATCCACACGGAGCGAGTGAGGGTTGGCGGCACAGCTGGCTTGTTCGGACGTTCGCTGCGGGAGATCGATTTGAGGGCGCGAACAGGCGCGAGTGTCATCGGTATCGAGCGCGAGGGACGGACGATTGTGAATCCGATGGCGGACGAAAAGCTGGCGGTTGATGATGTGGTGTTGCTGTTGGGCGACGATGACCAAATCGCTCAGGCGCGGAAGGTATTGAAGTGAGAGGCCCCATGGAGGTCAGTGGGAAGGCGGGACGGGTAAGCCTGCTTTGGTCGGTTACCGTGTCCTTTGTGGTGTGGCTCTCGTATTTCTTTGGCGGGGTGTCGACGTGCTCTGCGCGGTTGGTCTGTGAGGTCGATGAGGCGACGCCTGCGGTGAGGATCGAGCCGCGTGGAAGTTACGTGGTCGCAATCAGCGAGACTGTCCATGCGCAATTTGCTTGGCGGCAGGTGGCTCAGGCGCTGCGGGAGAAATACGGTGCGGAGTTGATTGTGTTTCCCGCAGGACGGCCGCAGGACGCGCTGCCGGAACTGCGATGCCTGTTTCCCGCGCAGGTCTGTTTTGTTGTTCCCCCGGAAGAGTGCGGGCGTGCGTTTGTGGTCGCCGTACACCGGCTGACTCGGCAACTCGATGACGATCCGTATGGAGATGTGCTGTGGGGCATTATAGCCGGATACGAAGCCGAGGACGCCTTGCGCATGGCCCGGCTGCGCGAGCCGCTCGTGACCCGGAACGGCGCAACGAGCATGGGGCCTGGACTGCTTGATCGCTTGGACTGCGGGTTCGCGTCCAGCGAGGCCAGGGTGAGCGACTTCTGGACGAAAGAGGATGGACAAGCGGCCGTGGTTCACACCGTAGCGGACCCGGATGCGGCGCGCTTGCTGGCGGAGGCCTTCAATACGCGGCACCCAGATGTGTTCTACACCAGCGGGCATGCGACCGAACACGACTGGCAGATCGCCTATAACATTCCGGGCGGGTCTTTCCGCTGCGATAACGGGCGTCTGTTTGCGCAGGGCACGGAGGGCGGACGGACGCCGATCGTCTCGCCGAACACGAAGGTCTACCTGCCGGTCGGCAACTGTCTGATCGGCCATATCGACCGCCGCGACTGCATGACCACAGCGTGGCTGCACTCGGGCGGCATCGGACAGGTGATCGGCTATACGGCCGTCACCTTTTACGGCTACATGGGCTGGGGCACGGGCTGCTGTTCGAGGACGGGCGGCTGTCATTGGCTGAGTCGTTCTTCCTCAACAATCAGGCGCTGCTACACCAGCTCGCGACGCGCTTTCCTGCCTTGTTGACGGCGATGCCGGAGGCGTATGGCGGCAAGGACATTTCGGCTCTGGCTGCGGGCATCGCGAAAGACGACCGTGACGCGCTCGGTCTGCTGTGGGACCGCGACACCGTGGCCTTCTACGGCGATCCAGCGTAGGTGGGGCTAGCTATCCGTGCAAGGCCCCTGTGTTCCGATATCGGCTGGAGGAGGAGGCTGGCCGGTGGAGGCTTCGTGTGGCAATACTGAAAGAAGGGGGCGTGCGCGATCCGAAGTGGGGTGCCCGGCCTTTTCTGGCTCTGCTTCCCGAGCGGGTGTCCGGCGTTTGCGATGTGGCCTGCGACCATCCGGTTTCTCCGGCCGTAACAGACCGCTTCGTCCTCGTGCCAATGGACGGTGCGGACGCAAAGGGTGCGACGGTGACGGTGACCTTCCGGGGAGACGTTAAGCCTCGCAGAAAATAGAAAAGACCGGGCGCTGTGCGACTCCGGTCTTCTTCCGAAAGGCTGCCTCGTCCTGACTCAGGTCTTGTGGCGATAGATGATACGCCCCTTGGTCAGGTCGTAGGGCGAGATCTCCAGCGTCACCTTGTCGCCTGCGGCGATCTTGATGAAAAACTTACGCATCTTCCCGGAGATGTGGGCCAACACTTCGTGCCCGTTCTCCAACTTCACCTTGTACATGGTGGCGGGAAGAACCTTTACAACTGTTCCGACTACTTCAATGGCATCATCACTCGGCATAAATCTCCGTCCTGAATTAATCAAAAATCACGTATTAAGATAACACGGCTCCGGGTAAATAACAAGCCTTGCGCCGTGAAATTCTTTTCCACGATTTCCTTTGCTTCCGTCTGGGCAAAAGGTAAACTCCTACTCCGTTATGGCTTACGAAGTATTAGCACGCAAATGGCGCCCCAAGCATTTCGAGGATGTGGTCGGGCAAGAGCATGTCACACGCACGCTGAAAAACGCGATCGAGAGCGGCCGTGTGGCGCACGCCTATCTGTTCGTGGGGCCGCGCGGCATCGGCAAGACGTCGCTGGCGCGCATCTTCGCCAAGGCGCTCAACTGCGAGAAGGGCCCTACGGTCTCGCCGTGTTGCGAGTGCAGCATGTGCCTCGAGATTGCTGTCGGCAACGCATTGGATGTGCTGGAGATCGACGGCGCGTCGAACAACGGCGTGGACCAGGTGCGCGACCTGCGCGACAAGGTTCAGTTCGCGCCCACGCGCGGCACCTACAAGATCATCATCATCGACGAAGTCCACATGCTGTCGACGGCGGCGTTCAATGCGTTGCTGAAGACGCTGGAGGAACCGCCGCCGCACGTGAAGTTCATTTTTGCGACGACCGAGGGCGACAAGGTGTTGCCGACCATCATTTCGCGCTGTCAGCGGTTCGACCTGCGCCGCATCCAGACGCCACTGATTGTCGAACGGCTGCGCCGCATCTGCGAGTATGAGCGGATCACCATTGATGAAGACGCGCTGCTGGCGGTGGCGCGCGGTGCCGAGGGTGGCATGCGCGACGCGCTCTCGGCGCTGGACCAGCTCATTTCCTTCAAGGGAGACTTGCTGACCGAGGACGATGTGCTGGCGGTGTTCGGTTTGGTTTCGCGCAGGTCTCTGGAGAATTTGGCGGCAGCGGTGCTGAGGGGCGACATGGGGGAGATACTCAAGTCCGTGGACATGTTCGACAGCGCGGGCAAGGACATGCGGCGGCTGACGGTGGAGTTGATGGAGCACTTCCGCAACTTGTTGATTTACCAGCACGTTGGCGAGCAGATGGCCAATTTGGACGCCACGCCGGAACAGATCCGGGCACTGGCCGCACAGTCTGCGCTGGCTGATCCGAACCGTGTGCTGCAGATCGCCGACCAGCTGGGCGAGATGGAGGGGCGGCTTCGTTATGCGCTCTCCGTGCGCACGCTGATCGAGATGTCGCTGATCCGCTGCGCGCGGGTGGCGCGCGCGGTCACGCTCGAGGAAGTTCTCAAGCGGCTGAACGCGATCCGCACGGCTGAACCGCCTGCGCCTGCTGTGGCAGCGCCTGTGGCGGCTCCGGCCAAACCCGTCTCGGCCGCAATCTACGATGACCCTGCACTCAAGCAGGCGATGCAGATGTTCGACGGTAAGATCGTGGGCGTCGAAGACGGCAACGATTAGCGGTTGGAACCTTGGAAGAGTGGGAGGTTATAGCTCGGATGCATTCCGGCTGTGCCCACCTTCAAGAACGTCATGTTGGGAATCGGCTAGGCGTCTGCTTTTTCGAGCAGGGCGGGGAGCTGGCCGACGTGATCGAGGATATGGTCGGGGCTGAAGCCGAAATGGGCGAGGTCTTCGCGCTGCGCCACACCGGAAAGCACCAGCACGGTTTCGATGCCGGACTCGATGCCGGAAATAATGTCGGTATCCATGCGGTCGCCGACGATGAGGGCCGACTCGCGCGGGCAGCCGAGGAGGCTGAGGCCGGTGCGCATCATCAGGGGATTGGGCTTTCCGACGAAGTAGGCCTTCACGCCGGTGGAGAGCTCGATCGGAGCCACCAGCGCGCCGCAGGCAGGAATGATGCCGCTTTCAACGGGGCCGGTCAGGTCGGGGTTCGTGCCGATGAGCTTCGCGCCATTGCGCACGAGGGTGACGGCTTTCTTGATCGTCTCATACGTGTACATCGGCGTTTCGCCGACCACCACATAGTCCGGGTTGACATCGTTCGTCGAGAACCCCGCGTCGTAAAGCGCATTGATCAGGCCGGGCTGGCCGATGACGTAAGCGCTGCCCCCGGGTTTCTGGGAGGAGAGGAAGGCGGCTGTGGCCATGGCGCTGGTGTAGAAATGGGGCTCCTCGATGTCGACGCCCATGCGGTGCAACTTTTCGCTCAACTCGCGTGGCGAGCGCTCGCTGCTGTTGGTGAGAAAGAGAAAAGGCATGCCGGTCTGCCGCAGCCACGCAACAAAATCCAGCGTTCCGGGCAGGATCTTGCTGCCGTGGTAGATGACGCCGTCCATGTCGCACAGGATGCCGCGCTTCGCTTGAGTAGGGGTGCTGTTCTTCATAACGTTTCGGATTGGGCGAGTTGTTTGACCAGACGGAGGCAGATGTTTGCCGAATTCTTGGCGGCCCGTGCCAGGAATGTCTGTAAATCGAGCGCGTTGTCGCCTTTGCAGGGAAGGTCACTCAGCGCCCGCAGGACGAGAAAAGGCACGCCGAAACGGGTGCAGACGTGGGCGATGGCACCGCCTTCCATCTCGACGCATTGGACCTCATCGTTGAAACGGCTGCGGATGAGGTCGATTTGCTCTTGCTTATAGATGAACGCATCCGAGGACCCGAGCAGTCCGTGGTGGCAGTTGACGGCTATGGCGTTTTCGGCGACAAGCATCTGAAAGCGCGAAAGCAGCTCGGCCGAGGCCTGGAAACGTGGGGCACTGCCCATCATCTGGCCGTACTCGAAGCCAAGCGGGGTGATGTCCACATCCGTGTAAACGATCTCTTCCGGCACGACCAAGTCGAGAATTTGCTGGTTAGGCCACAGGCCTCCCGCGCAGCCGGTGTTGATGACGCAGCAGGGGTCGAAGCCGGAGAGGAGAAGGGTCAGCGTACAGGCAGCGTTGGCCTTGCCGACACCGCACTGTGCGATGACCAGATCTTGGCTGTCCAGGCGTGCATGGTAGAGCTGGGTATCGAAATGGGGCCGCGCGTCATGTTCGGGAAAAACGGCGAGAAGTGCGTCCAGTTCTTCCTTCATGGCGGCCACAAGGGCGATCGGCTTCTTCATGCGTTTAAGTGTCTTATGATTCCCGCTGTCTGTCAACCCTGCTCCACCGATGATCGTTCACTTTACAAACGGACACGGAAGGACTATTTTATCAGTTTACCGTTCGAAAAAATGGGGGAGCTGAGATGAAGAAAGCGTATGCGGTGACCGTGCTCAGGATGTTGGTCGGATGGCATTTCCTCTATGAGGGCCTTTTCAAGTTGGTGCAGCCGGGAGGATGGTCTGCCGAGGGATACCTGCGGACGAGCCAGTGGTTTGCGGCGCCCGTTTTTCACGCCATCGCGGCGACTCCGTGGCTGTTAAAAACCGTAGATCTGATGAACATGTGGGGGCTGACGCTGATCGGGCTTGCGCTGATCATCGGGGTGCTGGTCCGTCCGGCAGCCGTCGCCGGACTCACGCTGCTGCTCTTTTACTACGTCGCGCAACCTCCGTTTCTGTCACCTTCGGCGGACGGGCATTTCCTGTGGTTCGACCGCAACGTGGTGGAGGCGGCGGCTATGCTGGCCTTGATGCTGGTGCCCTCTTACAGCCTGAGCAGTTATCTGGCCGCGTTGCCACGCAAGGCTTTCAAGCGCAAGCTCGCGAAGGAGAAGGCGGACCAAGAGCAAACGCCGGTGGCCTCGCCCGAACGCCGCGAGCTGTTGCTGAGCCTCAGTTCGCTGCCGGTGCTCGGCGTGTTCGCTTACGCCTTCTTCCGCAAACACGGCCCGGTCTGGGAGCGCAAGAATCTGGAAGCGAAAGCGGACGCGGTGACAAGCGCGACGGTTAAGTCGTTCGAATTCTCAGACATCAAGGACTTGAAGAAGCCGCTCGATAAGTATGGGCAGATCGGCAACTTGAAACTCAGCCGCATGTTTTTGGGAGGAAATCTGATCGGCGGCTGGGCGCATGCGCGAGACCTGATTTACGTGGACAAGCTGGTCAAGGCCTACCACAGCGACTGGCGCGTGTTCCGCACATTCCATATGGCCGAGCAGTGCGGGATGAACGCCATCCTCTGCAATCCGCAGCTCGGGCGCGTGATCAACGATTACTGGAAGAACGAGGGCGGCAAGATCCAGTTCATTTCTGACTGTGGCCACAAAGACGGGCCGATGGAAGGCATCCGCCGTTCGTTGGAGGGGGGCGCGCACTCGTGTTACATCCAGGGCGAAATCTCGGACCGTTATGTGCGCGACGGTAAATTCAAAGAACTGGAGGAGTCACTGGCCTTCATCCGCAAGCAAGGCTTGCCTGCAGGCCTCGGCGCGCATCGGCTGGAAACAGTCAAAGGCTGTGTGGAGCACGGGATCATTCCTGACTACTGGGTCAAGACAATCCACCGCACCGACTATTGGTCTGCGCGTCCGGAAGGTCCGCGCCACGACAACATCTGGTGCGAAAACCCCGAGGAAGCCGCGGCTTTCATGGAGAAGCTGGAACAGCCGTGGATCGGGTTCAAGGTGTTGGCGGCTGGGGCGATTCAGCCGCAAGTCGGTTTCCCGTTCGCCTTCAAGAGCGGGGCGGATTTCATCTGCGTGGGCATGTACGACTTCCAACTCGTGGACAACGTCAACCTCGTGAATACGGTGTTGGACGGCAAGATCGACCGCAAACGTCCGTGGCGCGCGTAAAAATCATGCTCCACACAGCCGACACGTTTCGTGTATTATTGCGTCAACAAGGACCGTTAAGGAGAGTATGAAGAAGAGTTTGTCATTTTGTTCCGTTCTGATTGCGTTGCTGGGCTCCGGGTGTTTCAAACACCATGAGGCTCCGTACCGTCCGGAGACTGTCGCAACGCTAGCGGATGCGGTCGCGAAGAAAGCGTCAGTCGAGCGGCTGGATCTTTCGGGCCAGACGGTCGGGGCATTGTCGCCGGAACTGGCATCGATGCCCAAGCTGTCGATCCTCCTGTTGCGCAACGGGAAAGAGGTCTCTTCTCTGTCGGTTCTGCCCTCGCTCAAGGCCCTGCGGACACTCGACCTGACATCGACGAAGCTGTCTCTCGTGCCGGGCGACGTCTTTGCGCTGCCGGCGCTCGAACAGCTTTATCTCACGGATAACGGGATCACCGCGCTTCCCTCTTCCCTCGGCGGCATGACGGGCCTGAATTATCTGAACCTCGACCGCAACCAATTGACGGCGCTGCCGCCTGAAATGGGCAGCCTGGCCGGGCTGCGCTGGCTGCGGTTGAACGAGAACAAGCTGACGGCGCTGCCGCCCGAGGTCGCCAAGCTGTCGAAGCTGCAGCGTGTCTACCTGCGCCAGAATCAGCTCACAGCGGTGCCCGAGTGTTTGAAGGGCCTGCCGTTGCTCGAGGACGTCAGTCTGAGTGGCAACGGGGTCACGCAGGTGCCTGCCTGGCTTGCGGACTTGCCCAAGCTGCGCCAACTGGACCTCGACGGGTGCCCGGTCGCCAAACTCCCAGAGAAACTGGACGGGTTTAAGAAGTTGCAGGTGCTTTCGCTTGTGAGGTGTCCGATCGATGCCGCCGAAAAAAGCCGTATCCGCGCGGCGTTACCTGAGGTGCACATCGCGTTCTAAGGCGCCGGCATTCGGTTGGGCGGGATGTGACAGGCGGGCAGGCGTGAAGAGCGTTCCGACAGTTCAGAAAAGGAAATCATCATGAACAAGCTGCTTGTTACGGGGTTGACCCTTGTTGGACTGACCGTCTTGTCGACACCGTCGGCCCGAGCGGCTCAGCCTGGCACGTTCGGATATGACACAGAGTTTCTTGGCAAACACACAAAGGTGATTGTGCTGTCCGACGGCGACGCCAAGGTGGCGGTGGCGCCAGGCTATCAGGGCCGCGTCATGACCAGTACGACGGGCGGCGATGCGGGGCCGAGCTTCGGCTGGTTGAACTACAAAGTCATCGAGGGCGGTCTGCTTTCGCCGGAGGCGCGGCGCGGCAAACTGGAAGACCACATCTACGTCTTTGGCGGCGAAGAGCGTTTTTGGTTGGGGCCTGAAGGCGGTCAGTATGGGATCTTTTTTGCCCCCGGCGCGAAATTCGAGTTTGATTCGTGGCATACGCCGCCCGCCATCGACTCCGAGGCGTTCATGACTGTCGGCGCGACACCGCGGTCCGCCGAGTTTCGGCAGGATTTTGCGCTGACCAACTACAGCGGCGCGAGGTTCGATGTCCGTGTCGAACGTGCGGTCAATCTTCTCAACGCCAAGAGCGCCGGAAAAGCATTCGGAATCGAGCTGCCTGCCACGGTGAAAACCGTCGCCTATGAGACGGACAATCGGCTCACCAACATGGGGCGTGCGGCGTGGACGAAGGAGACGGGGCTGCTCTCTGTTTGGCTGCTCGGAATGTATAAGCCCTCGCCGGGCGTGACGATCGTCGTTCCCTTCAAGCCGGGCGCGGAGACGAAGTTGGGGCCCCGAGTCAACGACACCTACTTCGGCAAAATTCCGCCCGAGTATCTGAAGGTAGGCGACAACGTTCTCTTTCTCAAAGGCGACGGCACGCGGCGTGGCAAAATCGGTATCAGCCCTGCTCGTTCCAAGGGCGTCGCCGGAAGTTACGACGCCGCCGGCAAGGTGCTGACGCTGGTGACTTACGAAGTGCAAAAGGCTCCCGCCGGTTACGTCAACTCCATGTGGGAACAGCAAAAGGATCCCTATGGCGGCGATGTGCTGAACTCCTACAACGATGGCTCTCCCGCGCCGGGCAAAGCGCCGCTGGGCCCGTTCTACGAGTTGGAAACCTCATCGCCTGCCGCGGCCTTAAAGCCCGGAGCCACGGTGCGTCACATCCAGCGCACGATTCACCTGAGCGGTCCTGAGAGTGAACTGGACCGGATTGCCAGAAGCAAGCTGGGCGTTGGACTTCAGGCCATCGCCGACGCGCTGAACAGCAAGTGACCGACTTACGGAAGTCCCCGCGTTTTTCTCTGTGAATTAGGCGAGCGTCCAGCCATTTTGGCAAGGCTGGCGCAGAAGGGCGTCGGCCTCGGGCACATCGGGGATGCGCACCGCAGCGGCATCGTATTCGAGCTGTTTTCCTGTGCGGAGGGCGATGTCGCCCAGGAGCACAAATTCGGTGAGCGGACCGGCCCAGTCGAAGGCGCACCCCGCAGGCTCGCCTCCCTTGCAGGCGGTGAGCCACTCGCCCCACGTGCCGGGACGGCGCGGCAACGTCCTGGGGACAGATTCGAATTTCTCCGCGCGCGCAGGATCGATGATTTTCTCAAACACCATCTTCCCCGCATCGCCGATGTAGAGCACGCCTTCGTCAGGGAGTTGGCCGGTCATTTCGCGCGGGCGCGGCGGACGCAGGCCGCCGTCGTACCACACGACGCGGACTTCGGGAAGCCCTTCGCGTGCGGGATAGTCGTACGTTACGATGGAGGCCAGCGGGAACGATTCGCCGAAGCGTTTCGTGGTGGATGCGGACACGCGGGACGGATAGCCGAGTTTCAGCGCGCGGTAAGGGGTGTTCAGATAGTGGCACCCCATGTCGCCGAGCGCGCCTGTCCCGAAGTCCCACCAGCCGCGGAAATTGAACGGGTGGTAGATCGCGCGACAGCCCCAGTTTTGGGGTGCCATGTCCGGGATCGGATTGCCCTCTGGCCACACGCCCTTATAGGGGCGCATAGGGGCCGGTCCGATCCACAGCTTCCAGTCGAACGTGTTCGGCACGGGGTCATCGCCAGACGGGCGTCCTGGCATCCCTTGGGGCCAGACGGGACGGTTGGACCAGACGTGGACTTCGCGCACGGCACCGATGGCTCCTGCGGCAATGAGCTCGCAGGTACGGCACCCCTCTTCTCCGGTGTTGGGGCGAGCGGTGACCTGTGTGGCTGTGCCCGCGAGTTTGGCGGCAGCGGCTACTGCGCGGCACTCTTCGACCGAGTGGGTGAGAGGTTTGACGCAGCAGACGTGTTTCTTTGCCCGCAGGGCTGCCAGCGTGATGATGGCGTGGGTGTGATCGGGCGTGCCGCAGTACACGGCATCGATTTTGTTGCCCTCGGTTGTGAGCAGGTCTCGGAAATCGCGGTAGCGGCGAGCCTGCGGGAAGAAGTCGTATGTCTTTTTTGCGTAGACGTCGTCCACGTCGCAGAGGGCTTCGATTTGAAAGCCGGTCTTGGCGCACTCCTTCAGCTGCGAATGACCGATGCCGCCGATGCCGATTCCTGCGAGCGTGATCTTTTCGCTGGGAGGCGTATGGCCCTCGCCTCCCAATACATGACGGGGCACAATTGTGAAAGCGAAGACTGAAAGTGCTGAGTTCTTCAGAAAAGAGCGACGATTGGCAGTCATACCCTTGGTCATAATCTTCCCCCTTGGTCAGTAGCATACTGCTTCAGAAATCAATCGGCAAGCGGGAAGGCACGGGTACTCATAATCCGAGCAGGGCCAGGTGGGATGGGGGCATCAGCCATTCGAGGGTTGCCCAGCGTCCGTCGCACAGTTTTTCAATGGTCAAAGCGCAGACACCTCCCTTTCCGACGGTCACCTCCAGAACCGGGTTTCCTGTCAACAGCACTGAGACCAGTTCGCTCAGAAAAGGCTCGTGCCCAACCAGGGCCATATCCTCAGTTTCGCGATACTTCGTGTTGATTTCATCAATAAGCTGGTCCGTGAGGCTGCAAGGTGTGAGATGTTCGCTCACTCTGATTTTGTCAGCGGCCAATCGGAAGGTGTCCGCCAAAATGTCAGCTGTCTCGCGCGCCCTGGCGTAAGGGCTGGTGAGAATGAGGTCTAACCTCACGTCCAGTCTAGTCAGGCCGCGCGCGATTTTACGCATTTTCTCTCGGCCTTTGTCGGTGAGCAGGCGCTGGCTATCAGGCCGGGTTCCGGGTTCTTCTGCGCTGGCGTGCCGGATGATGTATAGGTTCATGCTGGACCTCCCAGGGAAAGGGGCGCTCTGGCCGGGGGCGCCAGAACGTGAACAAATCCCCTTTGTTTTTCATGAAGGCGGCAATCGATTCGGTGTAGCGCTGTTCATAATGCCGGCGGACGGACTCTGGAATATGGGTGTCCTCCCGCGCCGCAAAATCGGTCAAAGTCCGCAAGAGGATTTCCGCATCCTGAATGCCACCCAGTGTGGTTTGATAGTCGTGCATCTTTATGAGATTGGTTTCGGGATAGACGTCCAAAAGGGGAGTGATAACTTCGAGCGTATAACGGAACTGTCTGAAAGCGACGCGTGTGCGGTGAATGGTGTCGGGGAGTGCCGGGTCAATCCGCCTGTAGCGTCGCAGTGCCGCGCGGTAGGTGTCATCCGTGGCCTGAAGGAGTCGCGCGCTTAAACCCGCGCTGACATCGCACCCCACTAATTTGGCGCTGACTTTTTCAAGATGCCTGTCCAGTCCGCCAAGCTTCAGGTTCCCGATGAGCCCTTTGGCATCCCGCAGCAGGCGGCGCCCGCGCTTTTCAAGGCCGTGCCGGAAGCGTTCGAGTTCGGGCAGGGCTTCACGTTTTTCGGAGATTCCGATCTGCATGACCTGGTTGTCACGCAGGTCGTCAAAACCGTCGAGTTGCTTTTTCAACGCCGAGCGGATTTTCTGCAGTCTGGGGGTTGGCGTAACGGTATGGATGAGTCTGGCCAACGCAAGCAGACGGCGGACCGACACACGCAAACCATGCACGGCCTCCACCGAAAACTTACGGCGACAGGCCTTCAGTTGTTTTAGGTAGTGTGCCCTGCGGGAGTCCAAGGCTTCAATAAGCAGTGTTTGCGCACCCATTTGACACTCTCCCTGCATCGCCTCCGCCGTGTTGCCCCAATCACTTTTTCCACAAGAAGAGTAGCACACCAGAGCCCCTTGGTAAACTGCTGGAAAGTTCACAACGGATATTCAGTGAAAAGGACCGGCAGGTGTGTGTCCGGTGTTGAAAGCCGGCCGATACCGCTTGATTTGCCCCTCACAATGTGAAATGGTTCATTTCTGCGGGCCTACGTTAACGGAACGTGTGGTAGCAGATCACCGCGCGTTTACAGAGAGAATGAAATGAAGCGGATTGGAAGAGTCGGATTGATTGCACTGGCGCTTGGTTTGTGCCTCCATTCCATGGCCGCTGACTCGAACGTTCAACAGCCGCGGCGTGTGGTCATTTCTGGCTATGATGACGACGCGATGGAGCCGTTTGTCAGCCGAGACGGGCGTTATTTGCTTTTCAACAATTCGAACGCGCCAACCACCAACACCGATATTCATTTCGCAGAGCGGCAGGATGACTACACGTGGCTCTACCGTGGCAAGGTTGGGGGTGTCGCCACGCCCAGCCTGGAGGGATGTCCGACGATGGATTGTACGGGCAGGCTGTTTTTCGTTTCCCCGCGAAATTATTCGAAAACGCTCTGCACAATTTACAGCGGTCTGTTCAAGGATGGACAAGTTGCGGATCTGAAGGCGGTGGAGTCGGTCTCGCTCAAGAAACCGGGAACTGTGAATTTCGATGTGGATGTCAGTCCAGACGGAAATACGCTGATCTTCGTGGACAGCCGCTTCATGCCCATCGTCGGCCCGCTGTCCGCCGATCTGGTCATTGCCCGTTGGGACGGCACCCGATTCGTGCGATCGGCCGACAGCGCACGCATCTTGGCTCAGGTAAATACGGCGGGGCTGGAATACGCCGCGACGATATCCTCCGACGAGTTAACGCTATATTTCACGCGGTTCACGCGGCTCTTTGGTTTCAAAGGGCCGCAAATCTACCGTGCTGCCCGGTCGACGGTGAGCGCACCGTTTGGCAAACCTGAGCACATGGAGGGTTTGGGGGCGTTTGTCGAAGGGACAGCGTTCAGTGCGGACGAAAAAATCCTCTATTTTCATCGGAAAGACGGCAAGCGGTTCAACCTCTATGCGATTCCTGTCCGGTGAAACGGCCCTTCGCGCACGCTGACGTGAGGTCAGTCATTCTTCTGAAGGCGTGATTTCAACGGTCTTCGTCTTGACGCGCGCTTTGCTTTCTTGGGAAGTCAGACTGAGCGGGTCGGTGTATTTTGATTTATCAAGCTTGTCCATGCCCGGCAGTGGGCCGAAATGGTCGGGTTTCTTCTTGAACAGAAAGGGCCTGAGGCAGGTTAAAATAAACAGGACTCCGAACAGAGAGAGGACCCCATAGAGGATCTTCTTCGTCAGCAGCTTGCGGTCACGCGCGGCGGTCAGTTCATCCAGTAAGGCCTGGAGTTCCCCTAGCGCGGGCGTGTTGGGGTGCCCCTTCAGATAGGTGGCTAACGTGGCGATGGCACCGTTGAGATCGTCCGAGTCGCGGAGTTTGCGGAGCGCTTCCAGCTCGCGTTCCGACTGTTCGCGAGCGAGCTGTTTGCGCTGGAGCGCCTCTTGGGTCTCGTGCACATTGACCGCCTGCCGCATCAGCTTCAGGGCCGGGCCGAGGTCGGTCCGGTGAGGAAACTCTTGAAGCAGGTTCTGGAACAGGACAATGCGTTTCGCGTTGTCAGCTTCCAGGGACGCCAGATGGAATTGCTCGGAATAGCGCGCATTCTCCTGACAGATGGAGACGATGTTCGTCAGCAGGGTGTTGTAGTTGTCGCGGATTTTCGCGCTCGGCTTGAAAACCTGCCGCGTGCCCTTGCAGGTCGGGCAGGCCGTTTCGATTTTCTGTTTGCCCGCACACATGGCACAATCACCCCTGCCTTTACAGGCTGGACACGCGGCAGAGTCCTTCTTTCCGGTGCCGGCGCACGGCTTGCACTTCCCTGAACCCATGCAGGCGGGGCAGAGCGCCATCTGAACGCCGCTGCCCGCGCAGGCGTCGCAGGTGGCATAGCCGTCCTCGCGGCTGACTGTGATCAGCGGTGCGGTTTGAGGATAGGTCGCACGCAGAATCTGGAGGGCATGACCGAACGCGTTGGTGTTGCCCTGCATCAGCAGCGTCAGCGAGTAGGCCGCCATGGCGCGGCTGCGCAGCGCGGGGCTGTTGGTGGCGTGGCGCGACGCATCCAGCAGAGTCTGCAAGTCCGCGGCGGCAAAGGGGGCTCGCTGCAGCGAGGCGCAGGCTTGCTGCAGCCGGGCTTCCGTGACGTCTTGTGCGGAAAAGGCAAGGCTGACGGTGAGTGCGAGTGCTGCGACCGTCCATTCTTTCAGAGGGGTCTTATTGGGGCCTTTCATCGGCGGGTTCCCATCCTTTGGTGACGTCGTCGAACGTCGGTTTCGCAATGTTTGCGGGAAGCGCCGTCAGCAGGCGCTCGTAAAGTGTGTGTGCGTGGTCCGCCTGGTTGTCCTTCGCCAACAGGGAAACAGCCAGAGACAAATATCTAAGATACACGAACGTGATATTCTGGGAAGGGAATTCGTTGCGCGTCTCGCTGATGAAATCGGCTGTGGCCATGACCACCGCAAGATTGCCGCCGGCCTGCCACCGTTTATGGGCGAGGTCGCCGGTGAAGCGCCCGCGGATCATGCTGAGGATCAGCGGCTGGTAGACGCCGCGCCGGCACAGGAGGCGTTCGGTTCCGGTGGCGAACTCGACGCCCTGGCTGGCCCAATAGATGGCGTGTGTCTCGGCCAGCCGCCAGTCGAGGGGGCCGAAGCGTTTCTCAAGGGCGATCATGCGGTCGGTGTCGATGCGGAGCGCGGTGAGGCGCGTGCGGTTCTCCGGCGTGTCGCTCACCGTGCCGTCAGGGTGGACAAGCGGAGCCATCGTCTCGGCCAGTGCGAGCTTGTAGGTCAGATGGGCGCTGTCGAGAATGTCGCCGACCTTGTTCTGGTACAGCCAGGCCAGCTCCCGGTAGAGACGCGCCTCGCGCGGGTTGAAACGCAGTCCCTCGTCGCGCAGGAGGGCGATGCCGTTCTGCACCCAGCGCAGGCGGTCTTCCGGACGGATCATCATGATGCTGACGTTGTAGGCGAGGTTCCACGCGTTGTAGGTCCAGGCTTCGGCGGCGTGTGGATCGAGCATCGTGATCCAGTCGGAGAGCTGGACAAGTTCAAGGAACCGGCCTTCCTCCTGCAGGGTGTTGACGCGGAACCACAGCACTTCGGCAACAACGCCTCGGAAGCCGCCGAGCCCGGCCATCACGAAGTTGAGCGCCGGCGGCACATCGGCGGTATACCCGACGTACGCGTCGGGCATGCCCGCCCGCCGGAAGGAAGCTAGGCGTCTGCTCTGCCAAGCGGCCAGAAAACAGAGAACAACCATAGCCGCAACGGCAACTCTACTGGGTGACAAACGCATAGGGGTCATCGGTCAAGGAGGTCGGACGGTCCTACACTTTATAGTACTGCTCCCAGCCCTTGCGCGGAGGCGGGCCGATCAGCAGGGCGTTGGCGACTTTGTCGTTGGTGATTTGCTGTGTCGCTGGGTCGAACGTCAGTTTGGCGTTCAGCCGTTGCGCGAGGACGCCGAGCGCCAGCACTTGGCTCAGGGGACCGGCCACCTCGAAGGCCGAACGGCACTTCTCCTGGCCCTTGCAGGCGAGCAGGAAATTCTTGAAGTGGTTGGACGGGCTCTTGGGAACATCAGGCAGCTTGCCTGCCATTTCTTTGGCCTTCGCCTCAGGGATGATCGACAGCGTGCTGCCGTGCGAGCCGCCCTTGAAGATCAGATCGTCGGAGTAGATCTCCTTGCCTGGATTCAGTTTGTCGGCCACTTTCGCGCCGCCGCCGGGCGGAGGAATGTCATCGCTGGCCACCGATTTGCCATAGCCCGCAGGCAGTTCAGGAAAGTTCTTGGCGCCGTCGTACCAGAACACCTCGCAGGCGGGCAGGTTCTCGCCGCGCGCGGCGAATTTAAAGGAGAGGGTGGAGGCCATCGGGAAGACATAGGGGTTGTGCCCCTCCATTTTCACGGCGCTGACCTCGGTCGGCAGGCCGAGTTTCAGGAACTGGTGGGCGGTGTCGAGGATATGTGCGCCCCAGTCGCCCAAAGCGCCGTTGCCGAAGTCGTACCAGCAGCGCCAGTCGCCGTTGATGTAGTCTTTGCTGTAGTCGTGGAAAGGCACCTGCGAGAGCCACGTGTCCCAGTCCAGCGTGGCTGGAACCGGCTGCGCCGCAGGCAGGCCCGCGACGTGGCCGTTCCACTTGTGCCAGCGTCGCGCGCCGTTCATGTGGGCGACGATCTTGTGCACGTTCTTGATGACGCCGGCGTCGACCCACGCTTTGAACTGAAAATAGTTGGCATCCGAGTGTCCCTGGTTCCCCATCTGAGCGGCGACCTTGTTCTTTTTCTCAGCCTTCATCATCAGGTCGATTTCCTGAAAGGTGTGAGCCATGGGTTTCTCGACGTAGATGTGTTTGCCCATGCCCATCGCCATCATCGCAATCGGGAAATGCGAAAAGTCCGGCACGCCTGCGGTGACCGCATCGATCGTGTTGCCCATCTTGTCCAGCATCTGCCGGAAGTCCTGAAAGCGCGGCACATCCGGAAACTTCTTGAGGATTTTCTCGGTGTGCTTGGCACCCATGTCAGTGTCGCACAGCGCGACGATGTTGCACAGGCCCGTCGAGCTCAGGCCGTTGATCACGTCTGCTCCGCGGTTGCCGATGCCGCAGCAGGCCACGTTGACTTTTTCGTTGGGTGTGGCAGCGCCGGTCTGGGCCGCAGCACGGATGAAGGGGAAGGCGGTCAGCGCCGAAAGGGCTGCCGAGTGCTTGAGAAACGAGCGGCGCGAGGTCTGCAAGGCGTGGTTCATGTTGGTTCCTCTCAGGTTACTTGGTTCCGGTTTTCTTCGCGTCTTTTTTGGGTTCCTTGGCCTTGGGCGGAGCGGGCTGTTCGGCCGGTTTGACGGTGAGCGCGGCTGGAGCGGGGGCGCTTTGGCCAGTGTACGCGTTGCAGATGTTCTGGATCACGGCGGAGGGGGGCATCCCGCCTTCTGCCACGAGGAAACGGTAGTTGAAAGTGGCCGATTCGCCGGCCTTGATCTTCGCGGTCGGGAACATGCCGAAGCGGCCGTAATTGCGGTAGGCCGAGATTTTCGTGTCCTTCGGGTTGCCCGGATGGTTCATGTCGACGACGCTGTAGGTTTTGCCGTTCAAAGAAAAGGTTTCGCCGATCCAAGCCAGATCCTTTGCTTTGTGTGCATCGACTTTTTCGCCAGGGAATGTGTAGGCCGTCTTCGTACGGTCGACCTCGTTGGCGGGACGGAATTGGATGCCGGCATGTTCGGGGTCGCCGTCCAAGGTGATATCTCCGTTGGGGGCCTTGATGGTCGAGCTGAAGTCAATCATCACATATGCCGGTGCGGGCGCGCGGCGGAAGGTCATGGTGCGAGCCTCTTCAATGATGGGCTTGCCCGCCTCGTCGTTCCAGTTGACGGTGGACGTGAAGGTCGCCTGATCCGCATCGGCTTTCTGAGCGGAGAATTTCTGGTGAACCTGCTCGCCGCCCTTCATGTGCCACCGGTCATAGCTCTTGCCGTTGTAGCCGATCTTCATCCATCCGATCAGGATGCCGCGATGATGGGTGTATTCGCCGCCGGGGCCTTTGGTGATGGGGGCTTTGCCTTCGGCGTCGAACACGTGGAGATAAGGCTTGTAGGTCTCGTTCTTTTTGTCGGGTGTCGAGGTGTCATACGCATACATGTAACGCCCGACAATTTTGCCGTCGCACAGCACGTCCAATGTCTGTCCCGGCCGGTCTTGGAACGCAAACGTTCTTGTCTCCTCTGCTTTGGCAGAAGAAGCGGTCATTTGACACACACCCATCGCGACGCACGCGATCACACCCAACTGGTGACTCTTCATTCCAACTTTCTCCCATTAGGGCGGTCTGCCCGGTTATTAATAAGAGAAAGTTTAACAGGAGTTCCGGGTGGATTCAATCTCACACGCCGGGGACTTCCCAGCCTTTGCGGTAGGAGCGGCGCAACAGGCTGTTAGCCTCTGTGGAATTCGCGATCCGCAGCCGCGCCGAATCCCACTGAAGAACCGTGTTCGGAACGCGGATAGCGACTGTGCCGAGAAGGATCGTTTCGGCCATGGGGCCGGTCTGCACAAAGTGCGACTCTGTCATCTCGCCGCCGAGGATGGCGTCGAGGAAGTGATGATAGTGGTTTCTTCCAGCAACCTTGGGCTTCGGGAAGCCTGCAAATTTCGCTTTGGGCAATAAAACGGGCCCGCCCTGATGCGGCAACAACATCGCGCCCTCGGTGCCGATGACCAGCGAAGACTCGGCAGGGTACTCGCTGAATCCCGCCTCTTTCGACAGAGCTTGCGCCTCCTCGGGCGGAAACATCAGACCGTCGAACCACTCGACCGTGAAGTCCTTGCCGCCCGATTTTCCGCTGCCGGGAAAGACCCATGTGATGTGGTCGCTCTGCGGCCAGGTGTCGCCGCGGCGGGCGGGGGAGGCTTTCCACGAGTCCTGCACCTCGGCGGTCACCGAAAACGGGGCCTTCAGCTCCAGGCCCTTCCAGACCGCGTCAAAGATGTGGCAGCCGATGTCGCCCGACCAGCCCGTGCCGAAATCCTGCCAGGCGCGCCACTTGGATGGGTGGTAGATCTCGGGCGCGAAGTCGCGGACCGGCGCCGTGCCGAGCCACAGGTCCCACGCCAGATTCGCGGGAGCGGGCTCGCCTTGGGCCGGGCGCGGCCCCATGAGGCGGTAGGCGTCAATGGCGCCGGGGCGGTTGGAGCAGAGGACTACTTTCTTGACGGTGCCGACCACTCCGGCACGCAGAAGTTGCACACCCATGAGGTCGCCGGCGCCCGACGCGAACTGTGTGCCAAGCTGGGTGACGAGCCCCGAGTGCTTGGCGGCCTGCGCTAGCGCGCGGCATTCGGCCACGTCATGGCAGAGCGGCTTCTGGCAGTAGACGTGTTTGCCTGCTCGGATGGCCGACATCGCGATCAGCGCGTGCATGTGGTCCGGCACGGTGGCGCTGACGGAGTCGATCGTATCGCCTTCTTTGGCGAGCATTTCGCGCCAGTCAGTGTAGCGGCGCGCGGCGGGGACGACGGTTGCAGCCTTGTCCAGCATGGCCTTGTCAACATCGCAGATCGCGACAACCTGGGTGCGCGGGTGAGAGTGAAAGTTCTGGAGATCGTTGAACCCCATCATGCCTCCCACGCCGATACATGCGTGGGCAACCTTGCCGTTGGGGGAAACGCGCTTCGGGCGCGATGTCGCACACCCCGCGATCAGATTGAGTGCCCCCGCCGCAGCCGATGCCGCCAAAAATTGCCGTCTGTTCATTGTCAGCTCCTTTTCATCCGCCTGTCTGCCGCGCCTCCAAGCGTATGGGTACTTTAGCACAGACAGGCAAACGGAAACTACTGCATTCTTGCGTACGGCGGCGGCCTCGCGAATATCGGGTCATCCCGCGTTCGTCAGTTTGCGGATGGCGTAGACGGTGTCGCGGCAGGCCGTGTGGAAGAGGCCGACATCGACGGAGTAGGCAATGTACTGGACGCCCGCTTTGATCCAGCGCTGTGCCTGGGTCAGCGAGTCCGCAAACACGCCGATAGTCTTGTTCTTGCGCTTGGCGACGGCGATTATTTTCTGCATCTCATCGAGCACGCGAGGATGCTCGATCTCGCCGGGGATGCCCAGTGCCTGGGACAGGTCGTATGGCCCGATGAAGAGAATGTCCACCCCCGGAATGTCGGCGATTTTCTCGTATTCGCCCAGATGGGTGCCTTCAAGCTGGAGAATCACAAGGGCATGGTTTGCCGAAGCGAAGTAAGAGGCGCGGTCCATTGCTGAAAACTGGGCGGCACGCACGAAGCGGCAGACACCGCGGTGGCCGAGCGGCGCAAATTTCGCAGCGTCCACGACTGACTCAGCCTCGGCTTTAGAAGCGACCTGCGGCACTTGGATGCCGGCTGCGCCGAGGTCCAGCGGCTGTGCAACACTCTCGGGGGACATGTTCCGCGTGCGCACGATGGGCAGGACGCCAGAGACCTCCGCAGCGCGGACCAGGTTCTGGAGCGTTTCGAGTTGGATCGGACCGTGTTCCATGTCCAAAATGCAGAAATCGAAGCCCGCATGGCCGATGATCTCGACGAACTCGGGGGCCGTCGTTTTACAGAAGATGCCGATAAGCACATCTCCGTTTCTCAGTTTTTCGCGCGCGCCAGCCGGTGTCAGAGTCTTCATGCAGCCGCCTCTCGTTTCGTCCGCTGTTTGGTATTTTTTAACATATTAAAAAAACGGACGGGGTTCAACATGGAAATTGACCTTTCGAGTGGCTAACGGTGCTGGGTGCGGAGCGGCAACTTGACACACCCCCGCTTTAATGACATATTATGACATGTTAAAAAGCTGTCTCTTATACACA